>Ga0208015_1000647_pt1 | contig 16161 bp, 12 predicted proteins | sample 26BtaG_FD_184101 | JGI IMG/M metagenome (GOLD analysis project Ga0208015, IMG submission 184101) | Marine viral communities from Cariaco Basin, Caribbean Sea - 26B_WHOI_OMZ_CsCl (SPAdes) (version 2) | ecosystem: Environmental > Aquatic > Marine > Oceanic | place: Caribbean Sea: Cariaco Basin...
TTTGCAAACGCTCAGGAATTCCAAAAAACCGATGCCTACCAAGCTTCCATACATCCCATAGTCAATGACAAAGAACACACGCTCTTCAATGTGAGTGTTGTTCTTAACGATCGACCGGAAACTGTTGTGACCAACTTTAGAATCATGTCTCCAGAAAACATAAAAATGATTTCCATACAAAGTCTTAAACAACCTGGTTTGCTCGATGTGGAAGAAATAATAAGAATGGAGTTGACCTATTTTGAACCTCAAGCCTACACCATCTCGAAATACGTTTTGGTAAAAGAAAGTGGGGCCTACATCGATTTGCCAGCTATTGTAAATAGGAAAGAAAATTGCCCGAAAACTGAAACGATTTATGTATTCCCAAATCAAGCATTGGGGCAAATCAATAATATCATCACCTTGGAAATTACGTATTCTGATGCGGTTTCAATTGAAAATATTGAGGTGATAAAAGCATTTGCATGGCAGGATAATTTTGACACCTCGCATAAAGTTTCTGCACTGTATTAATTATAAAAACCCACCAAGTATGAAATCACTTATAATCCTTTTATCATCATGTTTTACCATCATCTCCTGTGGTGATTCTTCAACTGATTATCTTGAAGAAACAACAAAAAGCATACAAAAACAATCGGTGGTTTTTATCGCTGGAACTGATAAGGGTGACAACTCTTTTTATAAGAATGCAAAAGCACATTTTAGTCAGCAAAACATAACGATTGTGAAAGATCTCCATACTCTTGATGCTATTGTTTCATGGCTCAATAACAATGCTGACTCTAAAGTTTATGACCAAATCCATATTGTGAGCCATAGTAATCCATGGCGGGGGATGGCGTTACTCACTTCTGAAGATGGCGTACGAATTACTGCAACGTCTCTTAAAAATAGGACATTGCCAAAACTGAATGGCGGCATCACTGAAAACACGAAAATCATCTTACATTCTTGTGGATTGGGTGTAAATAAAAACTTGATGAAAGGCTTGAAATTGGCATTCTCATCTGATGTTACGCCAACCCTTTATGCTTCTGAATACTATAACGTTTTTGAAGGTAAGTACGCTTCACATTATTTGGCACAGCCATTTTATGTATTTTATCCTACGGCAAATTCCCCGGGAAACAAGATGCTATCCCAAGAAATAGCCATGAAATATCCAAACGCAAACCTCGATTGGTTGACGGCTCTGGATACCCAAGAAGAAAGAACGTCTGGAGCAATCTATTCATATCGTTTTAATATTCCTATTGATTGGGAATTCGTTTTTGAGGATGCATCCGAAACCCCACATTTGGATAATACTGACCGCATAATAGATTATATTTTAGAAAATGAGGAATGTTCTTTTGTCTTATACGAATTGGGAATTCCGATGGAAAAATTCCGATGGACCAGCAGGAGCGAGGGAAATGTTTTAAAAATACAAGGGAAAACCACAGTCCTCACCGTACTTATGCCATTGATGAATACTTATGAACCTGCAGAATATACAGCTCCAGATATCACACATGCACGGTTGTATTCTCAATTTTAGGATGTTATGCCACAGAGGTAGGTATAGAGGAGAGGTGGTTTTTTAAATTTTCAAATGCTACTTTCATAAGCACATTATAATAAAACGATTAGAATAAGATAATAGAAAACACTTCCAAACCTACTTTGTTTATATTTGTTTGTATCATTTCACAACTATGACATTTCCCAATTCCAGAATCTTTATTGTTTTTCTGTTCCTGATTTCAACTGGAATTGGCTATGGACAAAACAATCAATTGCGTTCATATACCTTGGAAGATGGTTTGCCGCAATCGCAAGTTTATGCCATTGAGCAAGATGCCATTGGGTATTTATGGTTGGGGACGCAAGGCGGAGGGCTGGCGCGTTTTGATGGCGAGACCTTTAAAACCTTCAACGAAAATGATGGTCTCATTTCCAACTATATCAATGCCTTAAAATTTGCCAACGACACTTTATTTATTGGTAGCAGACGCGGACTTTCGATAAAAACGAAATCGGGCCTTAAGAATTTCGAAGGTCCGCAAGTCATGCATGTTTTTCGAGATCAGAACAACACCTATTTGGGAACGAAAAATGGTGTCTATCGCTATACCACATCAACAACACTGCAAAGGTTAACATTGAATCCTATTATTGATGCCAACCAAGTCAATGCGATGCACTTTGATGGCTCTTACTTTTGGATAGCGACCGACAAAGGACTTTTCAAAACTAAGACGCTAACTCAAAACTCAAATTTTGAGAGGGTTGAAAAATACAATTTCACATCTCTTGCTCAATTCAATTCCAAGTTGATTGCTTCAACGTTTACCCACGGAATTCTGATAAAAAATCTCGAAAATGGTAATGACGAATGGATTGAAGAATTACAGCGCATCAACAGTTTATCCATTATCAACGACCAGCTCTGGGTAGGTGCAGACGGCGATGGCGTCACCGTTTTGGATATGGAAAATTTTCAGATTCAAAAGTATATTGATAGTCGTTCAGGGCTTGCGGTGTCACACATTCGCGACTGTATGATGGATAGACAGGGCACTATTTGGATTGCGACAAGTGGTGGCGGATTTTACAAATATTTTGAAGATAAATTCACCCATTTTGATAGTGAAAGTGGCTTGCAGGGCAATCATATCTATGCGGTCCACAAGGTCGGTAAAACATTATGGTTATCCAATTCAGAAGCTGGATTAATGAAAATTGACTCTTTGGGCCTTCATCCTGTTCCAAAAATCAGAGGTTTTGACCATGTAAAAATCAAAACGATTAACCATGATGTGAATGGTAATATTTGGGCCGGTTCTGATGGAAAAGGATTGCTGTTTCGTGAGCAAACCACGCGTGATAGTTTGATTTTAAATCTTTCAGATTTTAATAACCTGAAATTTCATACCGTCCAAATCCCCAAAGTTAAAAACCATCTCATTAATACCTCCAATGGATTGCCTTCCGATTGGATCAGGCAGTTGCATATCCAAAAGGACACGGTATGGGTTGCTACCTATAGTGATGGAATTGTAAAAATGCGATTTGATTCGGCCATGCAAAAACCTGAAATTCTTAAAATCTATGATAAAGAAGATGGACTTGAGGATCTTTTGCTAAAAGATTTGAAATCGGATGCTCAAGGGCGCCCTTGGTATGGCACGCAAACTGGACGTATTGGTTTTATTGAAAATAATCTTGTCAGAGATTTGGGTGAAGTTTTAGACGATAATACGGCCATCAATTCTTTGTTATTTCGAGGCAGCACGCTGTATCTGGGAACGGCAGGAAATGGCGTGTGGTTTACAGATATTAATGGGAATATGGTATTGCAAAAATTGGTTGGTGATAAACAATTGACCTCAAGCAATTGCAACCAACTTATTTTTGATAGCGAAAACAATCTTTGGGTTGGTTCTGAAAGAGGTGTTGATAAGGTGGTTTTAAATCAGGAAAACAAGATTGTAGATGTTTTTCATTTTGGAAGAAACGATGGCTTTTTGGGTATCGAAACCCTTTTAAATGCCGTGGATATGGACCATAATGGCAATTTGTGGTTTGGTGCCATTTATGGGCTTACCAAATATGAGATGGGACAGGATCTTGAAGAAGCGAGCATCAAACCCAATATCGATTTTGAATCCGTTGAAGTGGACTATCAGCCTATTGATTCCATAGCCTATTATACATCGAACAAAAATGCCATGGTCTTGCAATTGAATCCTGACCAAAATCAAATATCATTTACCTATCGAACGGTCGATTTGACCCATCCTAAAGATATTCAATATCGGTTTAAACTGAATGACGATTCTTGGAGTCCATGGTCTAAAAGCAATCAGCAAAACTTAGTAGGCTTGAGCTATGGTCCTCATGTTTTTTATGCTCAATCACGGGATTATCGCTGGCAGAATAGTGAGGTTATTGCATTTCCTTTTAATATTGAAACACCTTTACATGAAAAATCATGGTTCCAGTGGTTGGTAATTGGGATGGTATTAATTCTGATTTTAATGTTTGGTTGGATGTATTTGCGTCGTTTAAAACGCAGGAATATTGAAGCACAAGAACGCCTACAAATCCAAAACAATTTGTTGACCTTAGAGCACAAAGCACTGCAACTGCAAATGAATCCGCATTTCATTTTTAACGTACTCAACGGAATCAAAGCAATGGGAAGCACCAATCCCCAAAAAATGAACACGACGGTCAATACTTTTGCGACGCTGTTGCGTGATGTTTTGAACAATTCCCGTAAGGACAGTATTACTTTAGCGCAGGAAATAAAAACCTTGACCCATTATATTGAAGTGGAGCAATTGATGTCTCCGAAAGCTTTTGTTTATGATATTCAAGTGGAATCCGATATTGATCCGGAAGAAATTTTGATTCCGCCCATGTTGATTCAGCCATTTGTTGAAAATGCCATCCGACACGGGATTTTGAAAGGACCGAGAGATGGCGAGTTAAAGATCCTATTCAAGACAGAAAACGACATTTTAACTTGCACAATCATCGATAACGGAAGTGGTATTTTTAATTCGCAAAGCAATAAAACTGCCACCGATCGTCAATCCATGGCGTTGACCGTTACCAAAGAGCGCATCCAATCACTTTCTGGGAAAGACACACTTAAATTGGAGGAAATCACATCAAATAACCAAATTATAGGAACGAGAATTCGCTTTCAAATTCCACTTAAAACAGACTTTTAATCACTATGCTAACAGCCATTATTATAGAAGACAATCCAGACGCACTTCACTTACTTAAAAGTAATATTGAAAGGCATCACCCTGAAATTGATATTATCAACACCGCCCAGAGTGTCGTGGAAGCAGCTAAGATTCTTCGAAAATCACAACCAGATATCTTGTTTTTGGATATTATGTTGGGTGATGGCACTGGGTTTGATGTTTTAGAGATTTTTCCAAACCTGTCAAGCAAACTCATCTTTGTAACTGCAAGTGACGAATATGCCATTCGTGCATTCAAATTTGCCGCCATCGACTATGTCCTGAAACCCTATTCTGAAGACGATTTAAACAAGGCCATTCAACGTGCCAAAGCACAATTGCAACCCAACAAGGAACGACTCAGTATTTTGAAGGAAACCTTGGCAGCTCCAGAAGCCAAACCCGATAAAATTTCGTTGCACACCTTGGACAAAATCATTATTGTCAATCTTGATGATATCGTACGATGTGAAGCCGATAACAATAATACCATCTTCTATCTAAAAGATAGTCCTAAAGTGTTTGTGACCAAAACACTCAAATATTTTGCAGATATGTTAAGCAGTTATGAGTTTTTACGTGTACATCAGAGTCATTTGGTCAATATTCAATTCATCAGTGCATTCATCAAAACGGATGGTGGTTATTTGTTATTGAAAAACAAGGAGACCGTACCAGTGTCCGTTCGAAAAAAGGTGGAAGTGATTGAGATTTTGGATCGAATGCATGGTTAGAATCATGGAGGTTTGGCTGACTATCACTTATACTCTGTGCTGAGAAAGCTTTAAGGTGTAAAAATTATTATTTTTTTAACATCATAATCGTTTATCTTTGTACTATAAAATTACCATGATGTTTGCGTTAAAGGCTGCCATACTCTATTTATTTGGATGGTTTGTGTTGTTCGGATCAGCTGATCTCACGACATTGCCAAGCGCGTCTTATGCGCCTGTAGACAGTATTGCAGCCCCAGACGATCAAGATCATAGTCCGTTGTTTTTGGATGCTGTTTTTGAGGTCAATCAGTCTTCTACACATGAAACACCATCAGTAAAAACCTTTTCGCAACCAACTGATGCATATCAAAGTGCAGTAGCCGCATCCTACTATTCCCTTTCCTATTATACTATTGGCCAACAAATTGTGGTCAACTTCACTATAAAGGATATGATTTTTCCTTTTCATTGTTTTACATAGACTGATTTTTTTTCGTTTAAAATCTTAAAGGTGTCAATAGCACCTCTTCAAGTCTATAGTATAATTTAAAAACATAAAACAATGGATATATCATTAAATATGGTGATGCTCGTCGTAGTACTCATCGTTGTCGTTCCTTTCGCCTGGTTTATCTGGGCAGAAAAAAGTGCCGTTTCTAAAAAGAAGAAAACATTCCAAAAAATTGCACAGTCAGAAAATCTAAAATTCACTAAGGTTGAATATTGGAACAATCACTGCTTAGGTTATGATGACCAAGAAAACATTTTATTATATAACAATTTAAGCACGTCAGATTCTGAATTTGAAAAAGTGGAGTTGGACGATGTCAGGAAATGTGTTATCAATAAAATTAATAAAGATTATAAAAATGGCGATAAACACTATTCTGAGATGGTACGTCTGGATTTAGAGTTTACTTTCGTCTCCAACAAGCCTCCAATGACCATTACGCTATTCAATGTGGATGATAATTTTTCACAGAACCAAGAAGTAGCTCGTGCCGAAAAATGGTTGGCATTGATCAATAAACATAAATACAACAAAAATAATATTGTAGCGGCATAAATAGTACTGACCCATAAAAAACCATCTCTTATAGACCTTTTGATCATTTTCGATTGGAAGAATTATGAAGATGGTTTTTTTACTACTCTTATGGCCTTTAAATTAAAATGATTAGGTAAATGTTGGACCAATATGGATTTTCTGATATTTAGTTTAAAATGACCTCCATTTCTGTTCTATTCCCACTAATGGTTTTGTTTCGTGCTTCTTGATTTTTTATAGAGATTTAAATAGCATGAAATCAATGGTTTAAGTTTAAAGTCTTGATTCTTGATTCGTTTAGCGCAGCGGTCCTGCTTCTTTTATCCGATACTATTTATCTTTCATAAAAATATTTCCAATGCGATATTTCGTATCAATTAATCGTCTACTTTTGACAAAAAATAAATAGGCTATGTTGCTCGCTGGTTTTCTTATTGTTGTAGGATTTGTTCTTTTAATAAAGGGCGCAGACTGGATGGTCAGTGGTTCTACGCTGTTGGCCAAGAAGAACAAAGTCCCAGATTTGGCCATTGGATTGACCATAGTTGCCTTTGGAACTTCAGCTCCTGAATTGGTCGTAAATACAGTAGCATCTTATGAGAACCATTCTGATATTGTGCTGGGAAATGTTATTGGGAGCAATAACTTTAACCTGTTCATGATCTTGGGTATTGTAGGACTTATTTTTCCAATTGCCGTTCAATCGTCTACGGTTTGGAAGGAAATTCCGATTTCATTTTTGGCAGCTTTAGCCTTATTGGTATTAGCCAATGGTTATCTGTTTTCTGATATCGGATTGTCCAGAATTGATGGAACCGTCTTGCTTATAATGTTTTTACTCTTTTTGTTTTATATCTATAAACAGATGAAAAATGACGATCCAAGTCAAAGTGTTGTGATTGTGACGGCATCCAACTACAAAATCTGGGGATTGATTGTTTTGGGATTGATTGGGTTAATTGTTGGAGGAAAATTGATCGTGGACAACGCAGTGACCATCGCTAGCGATTTGGGCGTGAGCGAAAAAATTATTGGATTGACCATTATTGCTGCAGGGACTTCATTGCCAGAATTGATGACCTCCGTAGTCGCAGCCATGAAGAAAAATAGTGATATTGCCATAGGGAATATAATCGGCTCCAATATCTTTAATATTTTCCTAATCCTTTCAGTGAGTTCATTGGTGCGCCCAATTACGTTCAGTTCCGTTTTCAATACCGATATTTACCTACTGTTGGCCGGAACTTTATTCTTGTTCGTGGCTATGTTTACTGGAAAAAAGAAAACATTGGACCGATGGGAAGCCGGTCTTCTTTTATTGGTTTTTATTGGATACACCACCTATCTTGTAGCCAAAGAGCTGCAGTAAAATCCTATTTATGCAATTTTAGTTGGATGCGCTTCCGCGGAATATCCACATCCAAAACCTTAACGATGACCTGTTGGTGTAATGCAACATGCGCATTCACATCAGAAACAAAACTATCCGATAGGTTGGATATGTGGATCAAGCCACTTTCTTTGATGCCAATATCTACAAAAGCACCAAAATTAGTCACGTTGTTAACAATTCCCGGTAATAATTGACCTTCCTCTAAATCATTAATGGTTTTGATATTTTGGTTAAACGTAAACACTTTGGCTTGCTCGCGAATGTCCAATCCTGGTTTTTCCAACTCTTTGATGATGTCCTGAAGTGTAGGCAACCCGACAGTATCTGTACAGTATTTCTTTAAATCCAGTCTTTGAAGTTCGGTTTTGTTGCCGATTAAATCAGATACTTTTTTGCCTAAATCCTTTGCCATGCTTTCAACTATGGCATAGCTCTCAGGATGTACTGCAGAATCATCCAATGGGTTTTTAGCCGATTTCACCCTTAAAAATCCAGCGCCCTGTTCAAAAGCCTTGGCGCCTAAACGCGGTACTTTTTGGAGATTTTTTCTTGAGGAAAAGGCGCCATGTTCGTCGCGGTAATTGACAATATTCTCCGCTAATTTAGCACCGATGCCAGATACATAACTCAACAAACTTGCACTTGCGGTATTGAGATTCACGCCCACCGCATTCACGCAACTTTCCACTACCACATCCAATTCCTTTTTTAGTTTGGTTTGATCTACATCATGCTGATATTGTCCAACACCGATGGACTTGGCGTCAATTTTGACCAATTCGGCCAAGGGATCTTGCAATCGCCTTCCGATAGAAACCGCGCCTCTAACCGTTACATCATAATTGGGAAATTCATCACGGGCAATTTTTGAAGCCGAATAAATACTGGCACCAGCTTCACTGACTACAAAAACTTGTATGTCGTTTTTAAATCTGATTTTTCGGATAAAAGCTTCGGTTTCTCTTGATGCTGTGCCGTTTCCAATCGCAATGGCTTCAATTTCGTAAGCTTCAGATAGAGAGCTGATTTTTTTCATCGCACCAAGTGTATCGTTTTTTGGTGGATGCGGATAAATGGTTTCGTTGTAAAGCAATCCACCTTGGGCGTCGAGGCATACCACTTTACAACCCGATCTGAATCCGGGATCGATGGCGAGGATGCGCTTTTCACCTAAAGGCGATCCCAAAAGCAATTGTTTTAAATTTTTTGCAAATACGGAAATGGCAGCTTCATCGGCTTGTGTTTTGGCATTTTGAAGGGCTTCATTGGAAAGTGAAGGCAGCAATAATCTTTTGTAAGCATCCTGAATAGCGATTTGAATCTGTTCAGTACTTTCATTATTGGAACGAATGACTCGATCTTCAATTTTCGCCAGCGCTTTCTCATCGTCAATGGTGATTTTGGATTTGATAAAGCCTTCGGTTTCTGCTCTCAAAATAGCTAACAAGCGATGCGATGGTATTCGACTCAGTGACTCTTCCCAATCAAAATAATCGCGGAATTTTTGTGCCTCTTCGCTTTCTGCTTTCGATTTAACAACTTTTGTTGAAATCATCGCAAAACGCTCCAATTGATGACGGATGTTGTTTCGGATATCGGTGCGTTCGTTGATCCATTCGGCAATAATATGGCGTGCCCCTTCGAGTGCGTCTCCCGCGGAAGCAATATCACCTTTAATATATTTAAAAGCAATCGATGTCAAGTCTGAAGCATTTTGGCTCATAATAATTTTAGCCAAAGGTTCCAATCCATTTTGTCGCGCCGTTTCGGCCTTGGTCTTTCTGCTTTTTTTGAAAGGCAGATATAAATCTTCAAGAGCAGTCAAATCTTGGGCCGCTTCAATGTTTTGTTTTAGTTCCGGTGTTAAGGCCTCTTGCTCTTCAATCGCTTTTAAAATGACTGTTTTACGCTTTTCGAGAGCTTCAAATTGCTCTTTAAATTTTACAATATCACCAATCTGTACTTCATCCAAATTGCCAGTACGTTCTTTTCGATATCGAGAAATGAACGGGATGGTGGCATCCTCGTTTAATAGTTCGACCGTGTTTTTTACGGAGAGTTCTGGAAGTTTTGTTTGGGAAATGATATAGGTGATCAGCTGCATGACTTGGGTTTTTATTTTATTGAATTGCAAATATAGTTAGATAATATGTGATAAAAAGATACGACAGATGCCGTATAGGAAAACAGTATTACAGTTTTTAAATTTGTGAGTATGCTTAGGAAACTTCTTTTTTTTAGCCACTTTTTAGCACTCCTGCTCGTCCTACATCATATATTGATGCAATGGGCTTTTGATATTGGATTTCAGCAATCCTTATTATTCTGGATAAAAATGATTGTGGTTATTTCAGGTTTGTTGATTGCGATTCGATTTTTCAAGACCTTAAAATGGCGGCGGTTTTATTTTGCGCTTTACCCTTTGGGAGTGGTTATTTTTTCGTTTGGTTTTATGTTTCGTGGCATTTTGGGAGGGATCCTGATGTCTGCAATCCAATATCCCATAATCGCAGATGAGGTAGCTTATCAAAAAGAGAATATCACCATTTACACCAAATATACAGGGTTTTTTAGCAGGTGTTGCACCTATAGATTGATGGGCTCCTATTATAAGATTTTAGAAAAGGAATATGGCCAATTTAGTACCGAAGGACAGGATGCGCTAATTGTCAAAAGTTTAAAGAATACCACGACGCAACTCACGGTGACTTTTGAAGATTATCTTTTTGATGAGACGCTTCAGGAGCTTGAACTTCAAGATCGTGTTTTGGTTTTTGATAAGTAAATATACGGTATTTGTCGTATGGTGTTGAATGTGTTTGAAACCTATGTTTGTTGTCAATAACATGAAATTATGAAAAAATTACTACAGATGGTGATGCTTTTATCACTGACGACAGGGTTCTCCCAAGGAAAAATAGATTTAGAGTCATTCTCTTACCCTGTGCTCACAAATTATCTTTATTACGGAATTGGAGATGTGGAACGCACGAAGGATGTCAAAGAACTACACCTGAACTTTATGGATGGTGGTCGGGATGCTTCTTATTATTTTGATGGTCAAGGGCGTTTGTTAAAATATATTAGCAAATTCAGCAATGAGCTGATTCAATATCATTATGAGAATGATCGTATTACCCATGTGGAGAAGAAAGATAACTATGGGAGTTTTAAAAAACCAGTGGTTTATAGCCCAGACGGGAAGGTGTATTCACATCCGAGTCTCATAGGAAGCTCAGGCAATCGGGTCTTATATTACGAATATGATAATCAGGGCAATGTTGCGAAGATTTGGGAACATTCTAAAGATAATTTAGAGCCATCTGATCTAAACGATATAAAGCCAAGCTACAGTTTTAAATATGACGATAAGAATCGTCTTATTGAAGCTGATTATGGGTTTTCCGTTGAAACATACACTTATAATTTCATATACAGTACTGTCGTTGAGGTCACGGAAAGATCTGTTAGTACTTCTGGAAACAGAAAACCAACAAGCAATGCATATAAATACAATGATTATGGTCTTTCTGGTAGTTATGCCATGGACCAAAAGGGCAATTGGATTGCTCGTGATATAAACAGGAAAAAAGAAATTGTATTTCGAAGAGTGGTGTACGCTGACGGAACGATTTCCGAATATAAATTGAAATAATATCCTATAAAAACCCTGTGGTTTGTAATCTCCCATTAAGTTGTCTTTCAATTTTCCAAAGCCATTTATGTTAATGATAGGGAAAGGATGAGCAATTTTATAGAGACCGAAGCAATACCATTATTTTGAAATATTTTGGTTGAAACCATCAGAAAATAAAACCCTAAACCCATGAGACAATTAACTGTTCTTTTTTTATTTTTTATTTGTGCAAATGTATTTCCACAAAAAATAGATTGGATCAATGCACCAAATAACCCGATACCATTAGCATATACCTTAAATCATTTTAGATTGATAGGCGACCTTAAATCCAGCGAGGTTTTTGGGTTCAACGGAACATTGTTAACGAGAGATCAATATCACTTTAATCCAAACGGTCTATTAGAACAGTCCGTTGATGTTAATAAAAGAGAACCTTTAAAAAGTACTTATACCACCTACTTATATAATAATGATAGGACCGTTGCCTCTAAAACAGATAGAAAAGAAAACCAAATTATCTTTATTGTAACTTATAAATACAATAAGAAAAAGCAGCTAATCGCATCTTATTTTGACAATAAAGAGAATCCACAACACAAATATTCTGATGAATTTGAATATCACACCAATGGATTTCTTTCAAAGCGTACGCAATTTAAAGATGAAAAGGCAATTTCAATGGATACTTATTCTTACGATAAATTGAATAGGTTAATACAAGAAGAGTCCTTTAATAATGGAAAGCCAACAAAATCAAGTGTGTATCATTATAACAATACCTCAGATACCATTCTCGAAGTTACAATAAGCAATTCCTATTTTGGGGATTCGCGCACTGATGAGGTTACTGAAGTAAAGACCTATAGTAATGGGTATTTGGTAAAAGAATCTTGGGACACCTATACCTTGACATTTGATTCACAGAACAATCTTTTGGAATCGTCATTTAGAAAATTGGGAAATAATTTTGGAGGGAAACGATTTATAAACATCTATTATAATCCTGCCCACAATAATGCCGATAACTTTATAGAGATAGGATGTGTGGCCGGGAGTTGTTTGGATGGGTATGGCACTTACCTGTTAGGAGATCGATATATAAAAGCTTTTTTCTCTAATTCAGCAATTAATGGTTTTAGCTTCTCTGTCAAAAACGACGATCCAGAAACAACCACTCTACTTATTGCAAATTCTGGTCAGCCTGTTAAAACCATCAAGTTTTCTAAAAATCGAATGCTTGAGTATGTCAACTTTATGGAGGGAAAAATTTCAGGTAACTACTATTATAACAATTCCGGAGAAATAACCATCGCTGAAGTTGAAAATGGCAGTATCAAAACAAAATATAGTAATGCCAAGAACCAAGGCTCTGTACGATGCATCACAGGAGATTGCGAAAATGGATTTGGCAGCATATTATTTGAAAATGGCGATTCTTTCGAAGGTTTCTTTAAAAACGGACAGTCTATAGAAGGGATTCTGAAGCTTTCAAGTGGCCATAGTTATATAGGTGCTTTTGCAAATGGGAAAAAATTTCAGGGCTCAGGAATATTAATGTTCCCTAATGGCGATAGATATGTGGGTTTTTGGGAAAGGGGACTTCGACACGGACAGGGTGTTTACCAATTCGCCGATGGAACGGAACAAGCAGGTATTTGGGACAATGATGAATTAAGAACTAAAATGTAGATCTTATGAGAAAGTTACTATTTATGACCTTTGTTTGTTTAATAACAACGGGATTTGCTCAAAAAGTAGATTTGGCAAATGCACCTGAAAACCCCATCGCTTTTAAATTCAAATTGGAGCATTTTAATTTAAAAGGTGATGTGTATCGTTTCAATTCCCAGTATTATTTTAATAAAGAGGGATTTCTTATTTCCAAATCAGATATTGGAGGTGATAATATCTATATCTATGAGAATGGAAAATTAACTCGTGACGGCAATTTCAATCCATTTAAAGTAAATGATCAGGGACTTATAACCTACCGAAATGGTTATGACTATACCTACAATGACCGAGGCTTATTGTTAACCTCTACTGAAACTAGGGTTGCAGGTTATAAGACGCCAGCTGTAAATAATTTAACAAAGTATGTCTATGATGCTCAAGATCGGGTCATTAAGGAAGAGAAATATGTGTCAGATGTGCTCAAAAAAACGACGACCTACACTTATAAAAAGGTGGGGAATGCAATCCAGGTTTTTAAGGAGATCACAGAAGCAGGCAAAGAACCCTACAAAAACGAAAACCATTATATCGATGGCCGATTAGTACTCGTCAAAGACCAGTATAGTGACATCCCACTAATAGTTGAATCAAAATTAGATGCAAAAGGTAACAGTGTTGAGGATAAGCATATCAACGGCGGAACCTTAACGGATACTTTTAGTTATACGATTGTTTACTATTCTGATGCAAACAAGCCACAGAACTACACTGTAGCTATGATAAAGTCATATGACGGTTCAATAATACCTCAAGTTAGAAGAAATGGCCAGTATTTTTCAACCTGGTTAGAAACACCATTGAAATCTACCAATGATATGTTGTTTTATGATGATTTGACCAAAACCTATTATCTAGCCAAAAATGTTTATGACAAAACCTTGGCAGAAGGCACTACTATTAAAATGGAGCTGTTGTTAAAAAACAATGAGGTATTAATGTTTTTAAACGCAAAAGATGAGTATTTTATTTTTGACAAAGGACAGGGAGTTTTGCCAAAATCAGAAGAAAAGATGGCCTCACTTATGACTGGTGGACTATTTGTTTATACCAAAGATGCCCAAACACTGAAGGAAAAAACTTATTTGTTTAAAGATATCCGGGGAAAAACTTTTGTGTCCGGTGAAATCCTACCTGAAAATAATGACCAACTATATTATTATATTAATGCCAACTCTAATACGGTTGCAGTCATTTTTAAAGGTCTTTGGGTCAAAGACATCTCGAAAACCGATTTTAAAAGACTTGGTGATTTTGGATATCTCGCGTATGCAAATGGCGAACCCAAATATGTTTTGCCAGAGTATTATAATATGAAAAGTAATCAAATTTATTCTGGTCATATTTTTGATCCTAAAGTAGATACGGATGTTAGAGAAACCAATGCAAACGCATCTTCTGATAATCAAAATTCCGTTTCATCCACAGATTCGAGTACAAGCTGTGTCTCGGGAAATTGCACTGAAGGTTTCGGAGAACTTAAAACCCAACACTCCACACTTACAGGGTTTTTCTCAGGCGGGAAAGTCAATGGTTATGGCAAAGAAGTCTATAACGATGAAACTGGATATTACCAAGGCGAATTCCGGAATGGACAACGGGATGGTTTCGGAATGTACACGTGGAATAGTGATCAAAGCTATTATATTGGCCAGTGGAAAGAAGGCCAACTTCATGGCTACGGCTATATAAAAAATGGGACTCAAGTGCTTCAAGCGGGGTATTATGAGAACGGAAAACAAACGCGCAATCTGTTGAGCCAAGATTATATCAATAAACGAGCGGTGGGAAATTGTATTGGCGATTGCCAGAACGGATTTGGGTATTACCAATTCTCAAATAATGATAAATATGTGGGTTTTTTCACCAATGGACAGTTTAATCATGTAGGAGCCTACACTTGGGTTTCTGGAGATGTTTATATTGGAAATATTAGAAACAGTGAATTTAGTGGTCAGGGGATACTCTATTATAAATCTCTAATGACCACGTATTATGGCAATTTATTAAATGTTACAAGACAGGGACTGGGCGTTTACTATAATAAATCGGGAAACATTGAAAGTAAAGGATACTGGAGCCAAGGCATTCTTAAAACGGCCATGTAACCATTCAAAAGTGTGATGAAGATTCAGAGGTGTTTTCTTTTATTTCCATCACTTCGAAAAATATTTTCAATAATAGGAATGGAATTATAGAAAAAATAACGGCATGGTCTGTAAATAAAATGAATTTTTTTGAAACTAAAAACCAAAGCAATATTCCGAGAACTATGGATATGTGCAAGGTGATAACTCCTTTTGATAATGATGTATTGAAAGTAATTTGATCAGAACCAATTTGATAAATAGCAATTTCTCTTAATAAAAAAGTAAGCAAAGTAATATTAAAGAAAGTGTTTTTAAAGAAGAGCACTTCTAAATTCATGATAATTAAGTCATGATCTTTCCAATTGATTACCAATCCAAAAATCACAATGATAAAAACGATATAAATAAAAAGGAAAAACAATCTCGCCTTTATTCCATTAAGAACTTGAACTGGGTTTTGGAATAGGTTTTTTTTGAAGTGATACCGTAATCTATAAAACACCGTCTTTAAAAATTCATCCCACCAAAACAAGTAGATAATATAGAATACAGTAATGTTTTTATTGTAAATGGCAACAAGGGTGATAAGGATCATTGCTGCTAAGGACAAATATTTTGATAAGCGTGCGTAAGGCGTGTACATCAATCGATTAGCTCTGAGTTTTAGCTGTCTAAAATAAACTAAAATTCAGTTCGATGGTCTAAACGCTACTGATTTTTCACGTTTTTTATCAAAGACAACAAGGTGCTGTCATCATATGTACAAGGAACCTCATAAAGACTATCACGCAC
>Ga0208015_1000649_pt1 | contig 16079 bp, 6 predicted proteins | sample 26BtaG_FD_184101 | JGI IMG/M metagenome (GOLD analysis project Ga0208015, IMG submission 184101) | Marine viral communities from Cariaco Basin, Caribbean Sea - 26B_WHOI_OMZ_CsCl (SPAdes) (version 2) | ecosystem: Environmental > Aquatic > Marine > Oceanic | place: Caribbean Sea: Cariaco Basin...
AACGCAGCGCCGTTCCAGGCCTTTTGGGAGGTCCATTCTTCTGCAGGATCACTCCAAAAAGGATTGTCGGCTGGGAGGCCTAAAGGTAAAAAACTTAAGGATGCCATGTATAAACTTCCGGTGGAGGTATAATAATCGGCTATTTCCGGAGTGTGTCCCGTAAATCCAAGTTTTAACCAGCCATTTTTATCAAACGCCTCGCCGCCAAGCATATTTTCAGTGACTTTAGTGAGTGCACATCGTACTTGTGCAGGACTGACACCTTCAGGAAGGTTTTCTTCCAATGCTACTTGTGCCAACGCTTGCATTGCACCGGTCCGATAGGTTATTGACCGTCCTATGACGGGAAATGTACCCACTGGCGAGATCATTCGTTCCAACTGATCGGCGTAGCGCACCATGCGTTTTAGCGCAAGATCGTAGTCAGCTTGCGGTTTTATGTTATGTTTGACCAAGATTTCCAAAGTATCCACCAACATGGGGTGAATTACAAACGAGTTGTAATAATCAAGCGCAAAGGTTGGTCCGTCACTGTACCATCCATCACCCACGTACCATTCGTCAAACTTATCGAGTGCTTTATCCACTGCTTTCTTATCCCAATCTTTTTCACCTATTGATAGCAAAAAAGATTCTGTTAACGCGGTGAAAAGTAACCAATTGCTATCGAATGCTTTTCGCGTTCTCAGTGCTTTAAGTTCTGTAATCACTCGTGTTTTAGTTTGTGCATCGAGTGGTTCCCATAATGCTTTTCTTGCTCTAACAAAACCATGGACCATATAAGCGGCATCCACAATGGGTTGATGCTCGTTTCTGAAATTCAAATAATCTGGACTTGATGGGTTCACTCCGTTAGCTATTCCTTTGAGTACATTCGCTCTTAGGGTGGCTCTCAATTTTCCTTCTTCAGAAGAATCATCAGGTAATGCCAACCACGGCGCTATTCCTGCCAAACATCGCCCAACGGCTTCCAAATAGGTGACGTTCTTTCGGCTATCGTAAAAAGGCGATTTTTCCACCAGCATGTTTTTTCGTAAAGTTCCCTTGGCCAGATTGGAAAAAATGGGATCGGCCATTTTATAAATAATATGTACCCATAAATCTCTATCATTTCCTGAAACAGGAAGGGGATGGGACAACTTAGTGTCGCTAGCCACCATTCCAAAGGGTGTGATGGCGGAAAGCATCACGGCTCTAGAAACTGATCCTAAAAATTTTCTTCGTTCCATTTTGTTTTTAAAATATATAAAATTATTAATCTGATTTTACAGATGTTTTATAATTGCTAACAATAATAAAGAAAAACGAGGTGACCAAAAGCTTCGTCACCTCGTCATTCCAGACTAAAACAAATTATTGCGGGGTATTCGCTTTAAAATTCTTTGAATCGACTTCAAAAGCTTTTATCCTTTATAATTGTCTCAATTAAAGCTCTTCATATCCAAGTTTGATGATATTAAAATCGGATATCTGAACCGTATTCCCTGTGGCATGCCACTTGTCATAAGTTAACTTGAAATAACGGTAACTGACCGTTTTAGGTAGATCGACGATGACTTCATTTTCTTCAACATTAATACTTAAGCCTTCAGCCACAGACTCAAAATCTACACCGTTGTTGCTTCCATACACACTTGCTTCCGCTAATCTTAAAAAAGCTGAAGCATTCTTGAGACGATGACGTAAGTAAAAGGCATCAAAATCTTCTTCCTTTTTCATATCAATAATAAAATACACTTCCTCATCGTTTCCAACGGTTATTCCTCCTAATGACTTTCCTGGTTTTACCAAAACCAAACAAGTAGGCTCTCCTTCCATAGTGCCGTAAGCATTTGGGTCATCGATTAAACTTTCTGGAGTCCCTACTACAGTACCATCTGCGAAATACGGGTGAGAGGTTGTGACTTCCCAACCATCGCGATCTAAATTTTGATAGGTTGTGTTTCTAACCTTAATTTTTATGGTTTTTTCTATATTGCTGCCATCATCCGATTTAATGGTGATGTTAACATCACCAAGACCCACCGTGGTAAGAACCCCTCTACGGGTTATCGTTGCAACTGAAGTATCATCTGAAGCAAAGATTAGATTCTTGTTGGTGGCGAACTCTGGGTTAATATTAATGATTTCTGATAAATCAATGGATTTATCGATACCCATATAAAAATCTTGATATGCTGGATCTATATCCAAAGATTCAATCAAAAACAATTTACTATTCACTTTAACTGTTATGGAGGTCCATAAATCGGTATTGTTCACTGGATCTATCCTTAACGCCGCTTCACCAACTCCAATAGCGGTAATAACACCATCTTCGCTTACTTTAAATACCTCTTCATTAGAGCTACGGTATTCATAACTGTACGTGTCTTTATCAACAGCGTCATCTGGCAACAACTTTATATGGACCGTGTATGTATCGGCGACTTCCAAAACGACAATGTCATCAGTTACGCCTTCCACTTCCATACGTGTTACTTTGATGGCATTTTCGATTACATCGTCATCAGAGTTACACGAAACGGTCATTAGGGTAAGGTACAGCAATACTGTCCAAACGAACCCAATGCTTTTAATTAATCTCATATTCTTATAGATTGTTCTCATAATTAAAAAAACTTTACTAATTACTTATATTGATTGATATTGTCATCTTGAATATCTTCCACGTTGTCATGCGGCATTGCATAGCCTTCAGCATTGATTTCAGTAACTAAAGCATCAATTTGTTCTTGTGTTATTTTAAACTGCTTATTACCGTAATCGTTTATGGTTTTATCTATAGGCGTAAGGAAGCCCCACTTCTGGAAAAAGTCAATCATATTTAATCCTGAGATTTTACAAACCTGTCGGACAAAATCTAACTGCAACAGTCCTTCGGTATTGCTACTGGTATTTAAATTATTGGTGATACGATAGTGCTCATAAAGATCCTTATAGAAATCTTCTTTGCCCAAAGCGTCAACCATATATAGTTTCAGTTGCCAGAAAGGTACAAGTTTTACCATAAATTCATTGGATGCATTGTCCAATGCGTGAGGTGCTCCTGCGTCTATAATTTTAGTCTTCGCCTCAGCATAAGTTCCATCAACAAGTAGTTTCGAAGGCTCTCCAAATTCGGTCTGTACATACATAGACATAATGTTATTGGTAACTTCAGTTGTTCCAGCCCATTTTAACGCTGGCCTAAGTTGATTGACATGGCCTACTTCATGAGCAGGACCCCATAGACGGGCTTCAAAACGATCCGCATTACAAAATATCTCTGCATAACTAGAGGTGTACGCAGTTCGGTAATTTGTAGCATATGGGCTAGCTCCATTGTAGTCTATGTGAAAATACATTCTGTTCTTAAACATTTTGTCATATTTTTCCAATCCAGCAAATTCCGATTCCAAATAGACCAAACGGTCGTATTTTTCAAGAACACTCACAATATCCGTGTTGAATGATCGGAAATTTTCGGTTGTCCAGGTTATATGGGAACGCAAGCCGAGTACATCTATATCTTGATATGATGCGTTGTTGAGGATCGATGACCAGTCCTCACTAGTGTGTTTTGCTAAATCAAAATAGCCGTTGACTTTAGCATTGACAAAATGAATATCTACTGATTTGGCTGTAGCGGCAGCCTTATCTGCTTCGGATTCCAAAATGAGTGGAATGTCATCTGCGGTAAGGTTTTGGACATAGATGAGCCCTCCAGCATCCATATTCAATCGGTTTTCTCCTTCTTGGAGTGGATAGCTTTTGGCGTTGCCAAACCCAACATTTAAATCCTGAACAATTAATGATATGTTCTGCTTGTAAGCCCCTCCAACAATCACGACCAATTCCTCTCCTTCTTCTACATAGATTCCTGTTGGATTATCTCTTAAACTATATGGTGAAGTTTTGTTAATTGCACTTTGAATCGATGGATTTTGATACGGGCGGAAAGATGCCACTCTAAACTCACGATCGTATTCTCCAACAAATAGGTCTAAAGCTAAATTGCGTAACTCATCATCTGGAATGGCTTTCAATTGAGCTTCGGTGACGCCATCCTTCAAAACTGAGAAGACATCATCTTCAAAAATGGATGAATAATCGTAGCCTGTGTTGCCATCTTGATAAAACTCCATTTCTGCACAACTGATTCGATTTTGATAGGCTGAATAAATATCAAAACGCACTTTCGCGGCATTTACAATCGGAGTTTCCAATTTCATTATGGTTGGATTATGGTTGCCATCCCCGCGTTCGTATTCGCCCACCTTTGTAAAGGTGTCTGGTGCATCTTTTGTTGATACCCATACTTCATATTCGTTAAACGATCCCCATTTGTTTCCTGAATCCGATCGCGGATAATAAATAATCCTATTTAACGTATGGCCTTCCTCAAGTGTATATTCTATTTGGAAAGGCCATTCCGTAATAGCGCCAAATTTCGAATTGAAATAAGTTTCATAATCGCCATCATATGACTTTTCAAGACCGCGGTCTTCATTTACAGTTTCTTCAGAAGTTGCCTTGCCACTAATAACCTCAATAAGTTGATCACCAACGGCAGCATCTTGACTAATAGGCACCTTACGACTATAATCTCCATAGTCTATAGTTAAAATAGTGTTTCGTGGAGATTCATAATAGTTGGGCATGGCAGTTACATGCAAATAGTTGCCTTCTAAATTAAGTGTACACCAATCCTTTCCATTATCAGAGACCCGGTAGGTAACATCCTGTGGATCGATATCGTTTGTGAGTACTAAATACACATCTTTAGTTCCACCGCTAGCATTAAAATCTAATTCCAGGGGCAAGACCTTTAGCCATCCATCATTTTCGGAGTCTATGACATTATCTTTATCACAAGAATGAACTCCAACGACAAAAATCATAAGTAAGGCATAAATCCAGACTTTTCTTTTATAAATTAGTTTCGTTATCATCTTTTTATCTTATTTGATTATGTTATTTAATTGGCATGATCAATAGGTTCAATATTATTTTCAGAACCAGCATATCCTTCATTTTGATTGATATGACCTTGAACGTTTACACTTATGGCAGACTCGGAGATCGGCCATAGTACATGCCATGGCGCAAGGGTATATTCATTTCCAATTTGATTGGTAACACCTAGATTATAAAAGTTTGTCACCGATGAAATATGATCAAAAAAGAAGTTGTTTTCAGAAAAATTGGTTAAGGAATAACTTTTGCCATTATCGGCTGCGATTCCTGTTTTTGCGTAGATATAAGAAATTCGTGTGAGCTCTGTTTTTCTTGGTTCTTCATAGAACAATTCACGAGCACGCTCATCAATCAATTGGCGCATATTTATTTCTGCAGTAGTCAATGGTCTGGCACCCGCTCTTTCTCTTACCGCATTGATGTCAATCATGGCATTGGATAAATCACCTTTCCAGATATGAGCTTCTGCCCGGAGCAAATAGGTTTCTGCTAAACGGAAAATGTACCAAGCAGCGCTACCACCTCTCCAGTTGGCAGTTTTTTGATCCGGAACATTTGATTTGTAGTTTGGCCAACCTCCCCAACCTCGAATGGTATCCTTACAAATTGCACTCACATCGCCACCTACCGATGCCAACGCCTCCTTAATAGGTCTTCCAAACCATTCGCTTTTACCTTCTAAATTTGGACTGTTATAATTGAACTCTTCAACATGCATCCAATTCTTAGATTCACGATCGTGACGTAAATCGGTATTGTCCAATTTCCAGATTAAATCTTGCTGGTAACTCGTGGAGCGTAAGGTGAAAATACCTCGTCCGTACTCAGCCAAATATGGGTTTTTAACTTCGTCATTATCCACAAATGCATTTTCTCCATTTGGAGTAGATATCATCCCTGGATAAGAATACCATGGAATGACCTGACGTTTAATTTCCAATCCTGTAGGCGTTGCAGATTCATCTTCATACTCGTCGGTCACAACATATAATGCTTCCCTGTTTTCTGAAGATGTTTTGTTTTTATTTTGATGTAGGTCCCAGGTCACGTTTTTTGTGGGATCATCAGAGCCAACGGCATTACCAAAACGTTGTGTCATTAACGAATGTGATCCTCCGTCAATTACAGCAGAGGCTGATGCGATAGCATCATCAAATTCGGCAAGTGCCAGATTGATTTTGGTAAGTAAATGATAGGCTGCGCCTTGAGTAACCATTCCTATGTGCACGTTTTTTGGTATAAATTCTACGGTCTGGTCGAGATCTTCTTTCATTTGTCTTAAAATCACTTCCCTTTTTGTAGTATAGAAGTCGTAACGCGGACCGGTAACTTCTTCCGCAATAAATGGGACATCACCAAACTGGTTTACTAATCTATAATATCGGTAAGCACGATGAAAGTAGGCCAATGCTAAAACTTCTTTCTTTTGATTTTCGTTATCAAATTCTGCAAATTCGGACCGGGAAATTATAGTATTTGCGTCCTTAATACCTTTATACAGTGCTTGCCAATAAAAATGGACTCGTGCTCTATTTCCGCCACTTAGGTTTGCGCTTGGCGTAATTTGACGCACCAAATCCTGAGGAGCACTTGCATCATCCACACGACCGTTTACACCGATATCTGAAAAGAAAGCTTCGGTTAAATAGGCAGGATCTTGTGAAAATCCTGTTGGATAAAACTCTAAATAACGCACATCACGATTCAACATATCCGTTCCGGTTTTCAACCCTTGATAATCTTGAAATGCATTTTCTGGCGTATAAAAGGATAAGGGTTTTGGATCTAACCAATCATCGCTACAGCCTACAGCCATCATTAGAGCTGTAAACAAAACGAAATATCCTACGATTTTATTTATATTTTTCATAATCTTCATTTTTTAAAAGGTTACATTAAATCCTAATAATATACTGATGGGCACGTTACTGCCGGAAAGCTCAGGGTCTTCTCCTGGCCAATTGCTCCAATAGGCGATATTTTTACCGGTTAGATTTAAATTCATATCTGAAATTTTTAATTGCTTCAAAAGTGAATCAGGGAGTGTGTACCCGATAGATACATTATCCAAACGAATGAAATCCGCCTTTCTCCAAACCGAATAGCCAATACCGCTAGGTGCCTTAGAACTTAATCTTGCATAATCATTGGTTGGGTTATCCTCACTCCAATATTCTGTTATAATTTGGTTGGTGGTGTTTATTAATGCACCATCATTTTTAGCACGGTTGAACGCTTTTTTCTGACCTAAATAAGAATATAGGTTGAACGAAAAGTTGAAGTTTTTATAGGTAAAGGTATTTCGCATGCTCAATCGGGTGGTAGGCACCTTAGATCCTTGAAATTCCTTGTCGTCGTTGTTGTATTTTTGGTTGCCATCTTTGTCCAAGAATTTGAAATCGCCAGGTGATTGGCCATAGACTGCAGCTTCGTCTTTTTCGTCCATTTGCCATACGCCCAGAATATTATAATCCCAAATATCATCAATGGACTTTCCTATGAACCATCCGTTGCCGATGTCGTCTGCTTCTTTTTGTCCGATAACATTTCCATTATCATCTAAAATATTCTGCATCAAGCCGTGCAATGAATTAATTCTGTTTTTGTTATATGAATACCCAAAAAATGTTTCCCATTTGAAATTATCGTTTCTTATGTTGGTTGAATTTATAGATAGTTCTATTCCTTTGTTTTCTACCTCACCAATATTACCCCATACACTTGAAAAGCCTATGATGTCCGGTAAGTCACGTTGGATAAGCAAGTCGTTGGTTTTCTTTTGGTAGACATCTACACTTCCCGTGATTCTATTATTTATAAAACCAAAATCGAATCCAATATTATATGATTCTGTGCTTTCCCATTTTAAGTTGGAGTTTGCCATTCTATAGGCATAATATGCATTGATGCTGATTGGTTCGCCAGAAGCATCATAGTATAAATATTTCCGAGCGTCAAGGTTCATTAAAGCTTGATACATTCCAATGTCTCTGTTACCATTTAACCCCCAAGACAATCGGAGTTTTCCATAGTTGAACGCATCGGATTTTGGAAAAAAGGATTCGTTTGTAAATACCCAACCTGCCGCAATGGAAGGGAAGGTCGCTCGAGGTTGGTCCTGACCAAAAGCTGAATACCCATCACGGCGAACTGTCCCTGTCAACATATATCGGTCGTCATAACTGTAATGTAATCGCGCCATAAGTGCGTCACCTGTGCTATAGGTATCATTGCTGGAGATTTTCGGATTGGTTCCCCATTCAATACCGTGTGCTCCTAATATATCACTCGGTTGAAAGCCGCTATTGGTCATGGAATCTGACCATGTTTGTAACTTCTCCAAGTTAGCTAAGAATGTGAAATCGAAATCATGCTTTCCAAACTCTCTTTTCCATTTCAAAGTGTTATCCAATTGCCAGTTATAGGTTCTGGAATTCGATCGTGATGCTGTATTTGTGGCATCAGCCCATAGTGGGTGTGAGGTTGAATTATGATTTAGATAGTTACGCCACTGGAAACGCGGCGAGAATGTAGACTGCACAGAAAAACCATGTGGTAAACTAATCTTTAAATATATTGCGGAGTTTAAAATACTATAATTGTCCATTCTATCGATATACTCTCTATCTAAAAATGGATTGTAGCCGTTTAAATTGTCATTAGGATAATACTTGTAGGTTTCACCGTCAGTTTCGTAGAGACTTCCGTATGGAGAAAGTGGTTGATACCCCCCGACGCTTATGGCACTTTCATCGCGGTTAATAAATTGGGTGTTGACCCCAAATGTTAAGAAGTCCGTAACCTTGGATTCCAAGTTCAATCGTGCTCGGACTGCAGAATATCCGGATCCTACTTGATTGGCTTCGTTATCAATATAGTTGAACGACGTATAATAGGAGGTGTTCTCCGTTCTGCCAGAAAGACTCAAAGAATAATCCTTGCTAATGGCTGTGCGATAGGTCATATCTTTCCAATTGAGCACTCTGCCCGCCATATAGTTTTCTTTCTCAATGTCTGAAAACCCTAATCTTGTAAACCACACGCCGGTAGGGTCGCCACTTGAGTTTGTCATAGCCATCCAATCCACCAGATCCCTGTTTGATAAATTCTTAGGATTGTCATAATAGCCTTGCTGTCTGCCTTTGTTCTGTGCTTTCATCACTTCTTGTCTGTAAGCAATAAACTCCTCACCTTGGTAAACTTCTGGTAAGGAATTGGTAAACGCGGAGGTCAAAATTGATGAAAAGCGAATGACCGGTTTTCCGGCTTTTCCTTTTTTGGTGGTGATCAAAATGACACCATTCGCGGCCTTGGCACCATAAACAGCAGCCGAACTGGCATCTTTTAAAACATCAACTCGCTCAATATCCTGTGGGTTGATGTCTGTAAGTTCTCCGTCATAGATAACGCCATCCAAAACAAATAATGGAGTAGTACTGCCACGTAAATTATTTTTACCACGGATAAGAATATTCCCTGCATTTCCTTTCGCGCTATTGGATATTCCCATGGATAATCCAGGAACATTGGTTCGCAATAGATCTTGTACTGTTGCAGGTTGTTCTTTTTTAAGTTGGTCGGCATTAACGGTGCCCAATGCACCCGTTAAATCTCTTTTCTTCATCGTTCCATAACCAACAACTACCACTTCATCAAGCTGGGCAATATCTTCTTGGAGGATGACCGTAATAAAGTCTTGGTTTTCAACCTTAATTTCATTGGTCTGATAGCCCATGAAGGAAAATACAAGGACTTCTCCTTCTTTGGCATTAATACTAAAGTTTCCATCGAAATCGGTGATCACACCTCGCGTTGTATTCTTGACAAGAACGTTGGCACCTAAGATGGGTAAGCGATTTTGATCTAAAACTTCTCCTTTTATTTCTTGGGCGTTAACCCATGAAACTGAAAGGAAATAAAAGGCTAACACGGGTAAGATTCTTATAAGTGGTGTTTTTACGAATAAGAATGGTTTCAAAAAATGTTTCATAATGTTGGTCTAATTAATAATTATAATCTCGTGAAAGGTTCGCACTCGGCACTGTTACTGTAGTCAATAATGTCAATAAATCTTTTAATTCCATGGTTACATTTGTGTTTTATGCCCTTGTCCCAACGTGTAAGCATTTGTGTATGCCTTAAAAACGAATCCATTTCAAATGGAAACTTAAAGGTGGAACTTGATGGGCATTTTATAGTTTGTAAATTTCACTTCCGGCCAACAAAAAAGCACCCACTCCATAAGGGGCAGTCATGTCTGCGGTCACTTTTTTGGGATCAGCTCCAATTGGTTGCACCCAACCTAACTTTCCTTCCTCCTCTACAATAGACAGTAGTGACTCCCAAGCTTTATTTGTAATTGGACAATAAATTGTCCTATCTAATAATCCGTTATTAATTCCATAAGCAATGGCATAGGTTATTAATGCCGTTGCACTTGTTTCCGGTGAAGGATAGCTATCAGGATCCAGGAGGCTTGCATGCCAAAAACCGGATTCACTCTGTAGCGATGCAAGTCTTGGAATAAACTCCTTAAACAAGTTCTCATAAAAAGGTCGGTATTGGGAGTCTTTTGACAATTGCTTTAATATGCTGACCAATCCAGCTGCCACCCAACCGTTTCCTCTTCCCCAGAACACTTTTTCTCCATTGTTTTCTGTTTTATTGAAATAGCTATCATCCCTGAAAAACAACTTATCATCGGGACTATATAGATGGTTGTATGTGCGTTTAAATTCCGCATGCATAAAAGCCAGATACTTTTCATCATTCTCTATCTCTGCTAAATGCGCATACACCGGAGGTGCCATAAAAAGCGCATCGCACCAGGTCCAAGATTGTTTGTTTCTGTAATTCATGTTCGAGTTCCCTGGATTGCTCAGAACCCAATCCGCACGCTCACGGACCGATGTAAGCATTTCCGGATCGCCGTAGGTGTCATAGGCATTTAAATACAACTGACCAATACAGAACTCATCAGCATGATAAAGTTGATAGTGTGCATTATTTTTAAAATTACTTGGCATTATCCAAGAGGTTTTTTCACCAATTCCCTTAAGCCACTTTATAAAGGTTGGGTTATTATTGTCAGTTTTGGCCCACTCGTTTAAACCCAAATAAAAGGTTGCATTGGTCCATGAGTCAATACCTTGGTCATGTAGGTTTCCAGTTGAACTGTACGAGAAATTATCGATCTGCCAATTGACAATTTTGGTTAATTCCTCTTTTATCTCGTTCTTACTAACACAAGGTTTTTCTATCTTCTCTATTTCATTAGGCTTACTGTCTTCTTTTTTGTCATTACACTCAAAATTGAGCAGTGAAAAGAGAAGAAATGTGACACACAAGATGTAGTAATTATTTTTTTTCATTAAAAGTGATTTATGGTGATTACAAATGTATTTTCATCAGGCTGTTAAACTCTTGTCCTATTTGGTTTATGTTTTGCTGCTTTTGCTTTTTGTTATATAAATCGATACTTTTTAGCGAATTGAAATTGTATATTCGGACAAAATCATATGGTCACCATTATTATAATCTTCTATTAAAAATGAAGTTGATTTTCAATTTGCTCAAATTTTTATTTTTCTTCTTGATCGGAACGGTCGCTTTATCACAAGAAAAAGGAGACTACCAATTTCAGACCTTTTCTCCCGAAGGCGGTTTTAATTATGACGGGGTCAAAAAAATTCAACAAGATTCAAATGGCTTTATATGGGTATTAATGGACAATGACCTGTTTCGTTTTGATGGTTACGAGCATAAGTCTTATCAAAGTCATTTTAATCAAAATGATGTGCAGTTGGAAAAAACCTTTAGAGATATTGTTGCGGACCAAAATGGGCAATTATATGTCTCGGTGACGGATGGGTTATATGCTTATGACATATTGCAGAACACCTTCACCAGAATACATGAAGATGATTTTCTTTATTTATGGTCCACTGCGGACAATACTTTATTGACCACCAAATCAAACCATCTGGGTAAATATGATAGGGAAACCGACCAGTTTACTGAACTTTCATATAAAGGAAAACCACTCACTAGGGTTCAGTCTATTATCCCCGAAGAAAATGGATTCTTTTTTTTGTCCTGGGGTAGAAATATTTTTAGATACAATAATGATACAGAAGAGGTAACACTGTTTTATGCGTTTAAAAATGATAATTCTATAAAAGGCTTTTGCAAGATCAACAATACAATTTGGTGTCTTTCCACGGATAACATATTGAATGCCATTGATATTCCGACGGGAGAATTTATGGATAGTTTCGAATTTATATCAGATGCGGAAAATGTTTATTCTAAAATGATTCTTGCCGATAAGAATGAAAATATTTGGGTTGCTAGTCAAAATGGATTGTATGTGTACAATACAAAAACCAACTCATATCAACATTATGTGCATCATAAAATGGATCCTTTTAGCTTACCGAACAACTCTATTTGGACTATAGAAGAAGATGCACAACGAAATCTCTGGATAGGAACATATTCTGGTGGACTAAGCTATGTCAATCTTGATAAAAAAAATCATTTTGAATCTTATTCCACCATTAATAGTCCCTTAAACCAAAATCTTGTCAGTGGTTTTGCCGAGGACAAAGAAAATTTTTGGATCGCTACCGAAGGTGGTGGTATTAACCAAGTTGATAAAGAAACAAACGCCTATACATTCCATGAGTCTGACGTCAATTCCAATAGTATATCTTCAAACAATGTCAAATCGCTAATAATAGATCATAATGAGAACCTATGGTTTGCTACATTTAGAGGAGGTTTGGGCTTCTACAATACTAAAACCAAAAAGTTTAAAAATTACAGACACAGTTTTAATGACCCCAATTCTATCTTAACTGATGATTTAAGAAAACTAAGCTTAAATTCTGATTCTGGCTTTTGGATAATCTATCAGACCAAAAGTTTGGATTTGTCATACTATAGCATTGAAGAAGGTCTCTTTACCCATTACAAAATAAGCACAGAGGATCCTAATTATTATATTTTTGATATATGTCAAGGTAGTGATGGGTTGGTATGGGTTCTTACCCACAATAAACTGTATGCTTTAAATAGAGAAACTGGAGACACAAAAAAAATAAGACTACCTGATTCTTCGTTACTCTACGGACAAACGCTTGCTATGGATGGCAACGAGAATTTATGGATTGGAACGGTTGGAAAAGGTCTTTATAGATATAATACAAAAACCGGGGTTTTTAAAAACTTTGACGAAATTTTAAAATTTGGCGTCTCCACCATTTTCAGTATTATTCTCGACGCTAAAAATGATTTATGGTTAGGAACAGATAATGGGCTGTTCTATTGCAATACATCAACAAATGAAATTTTCAGATTTGATAAAGATGATGGCGTTCAAGGACAAGTCTTTTATCCTTTAGCCACATATCGGGATAAATCAGGGAAGTTGTATTTTGGCGGAACAGAAGGTTTTACAATTATAAAACCTACCGAAATTGTCCAAGACACTACCAAGGCGAAGGTCAATATTTCCAGTTTTTTTATAGATAATATTCCTACAAACCCACCAGTCGATGATAGTGATAAATTAGGGCATACCATACGTTTCCCAGAAACGATCGAACTGAACCATAAGCAATCGAACTTTGGATTTACGTTCACATCCGACAGTTATTTGACGCCAAAAAACAACCGTTTCAAATATCGGTTAAAAGGATATGATAACCGTTGGATTGAGGTAGATGCTTCTAACCGCAATGTTTTCTATTCGAAGGTGCCTCCAGGAACATATACTTTTGAAGTCGTCGCTGCCAATAGCGATGGCGTATGGGGATGGCCATTAGATATAACAATAAAACGAATCCCCGCACCTTGGTTTAGCTGGTGGGCCTATACCATTTATTTCTCGATTGCATCATCGGTGATTTTTGTGCTCGTTCGCTATTATTACAATCAAAAGAAACTAAAAATGCAACTTTATCTTGATAAACTAAATCAAGAAAAAAAAGAAGAAATCCATCAATCTCAGTTAACCTTCTTTACGAGTATCTCCCATGATTTTCGAACGCCACTCTCATTGATTAGCGCCGCTGTTGATAAGTTAAGGGAAGAAGGTTTAAAAGAATACTATTATCGGATTTTAAGTGGGAACACAAAGCGTTTATTGGGGCTTGTTACTGAATTGATGGATTTTAGGAAGATTGAAAGTGATAAGATGCCACTTCAGGTGACGAAATCGGATATCAATAATTTAGTGAACATCTTTGCCTTTGATTTTAAAGATTACGCACTTCAGCATAGTATAAATTTTAAGATTGATCTCGATCCCAAAATACCGAAAGATATATATATCGATAAACACATCTTGGAAAAGGTAATTATGAACCTCTTAAATAATGCATTTAAGTTTACTAAGAATGATGGGACTATTTCGTTAAGCACCCATAGCAACAGAAGTGATTTCTATTCGGACTATTCTAACGCCGTTACCATAGGAGAGTCCAATTTGGAAGAGAATTGTTTTTGCATTGTTATAAGAGATACAGGTATCGGTATTTCTAACGAAGCGCTTCCACTGATTTTTGATTCTTATTATAAGGCAAAAACAGAGGATTTCACATCTGTTTTTGGAACGGGCATCGGATTGTTCATAATAAAAAACCTGGTTTTATTGCATAAAGGTGAATTGACCGTGTTTAGTGAGCAAGGAAAGGGCTCAGATATTATTGTCTGTTTTCCTTTGGATCCCAGTATATATGGTCCCGAAGACTTCCTAAGGATAGAGGCCTTGGAAGAAACCTCCTCTCCTGCGGTTTTGACTGAAGAATCTGCAACTGACGGACTTGAGTCTGAGGGATTTGTTGTTGAAAATTTTATCAAAGACAAAAAACGCATTCTTTTGGCTGAGGACAATGATGATCTACGACAAATGATTGCTGATTATTTATCTTCGGATTTTGAAATTATTGAAGCCGAAAATGGGCTGATAGCTTCAAACATTCTTAAAAAGACCCATGTAGATCTTATTGTTAGCGACATTATGATGCCCATAAAAGATGGGATCACATTTTGTAAAGAAGTAAAGGAGAACATGGAACATTCTCATATTCCATTTATTCTATTGACCGCAAAAGCCGGATTGGATAGTAAGTTGGAAGGCGCCGATTCTGGAGCCGATATCTATTTGGAAAAACCAATCGATTTCAATTTATTGCGTTTATCCCTTCGAAATGTGTTTAACCAACAGCAGCAAATGCGCGAATATTATGCAAAGAACTTCTTTGCTGAAACGCATGAACTTACGACCAATAAAAGAGAAAGTGATTTTATGAGGAAGTTCATTGCTATTTTAGATGAAAATCTGGATAAGCCACAGATGGATGTTAATAAAATTGCTTCTGAACTTTCTATGAGTAGGAGTAAGCTCTACAATAAAATAAAGAGTATCACTGGCAATTCAATTATTGAGTTCATAAAAAGTTATCGCTTGCGCAAGGCCGCCAATCTAATTATTGATACTAACTTATCGATGCGGGAAATAATGATTATGATAGGAATCGAGAGTCAATCGTATTTTTCACGATCGTTTAAAAAAGAATTTGGCGAAACACCAACCAGTTTTGGAGCGAAGCATAAAAATTGAATTTAAAATGATGATCGGCTTATTTCCATAAAATGATGATTATAGTGTTTCATTATTTCGTTAATTTCTTATAAACCTAATATGTATTATAGGAATACTCCTCCTTTTAGCCTAAATGATACCCACCTCAATTATATTAAATGGGTTTTCTTTGTTAAAATGAGTACCTGACCACGAAGGTTAAATTAGTTCTGAATAAATTTAAAGATATAAAATTGAATAGGGAATATGATGCCATTGTTATTGGCACTGGAATTTCAGGTGGCTGGGCAGCTAAAGAATTGTGTGAGCAAGGACTTAAAACTTTGGTGCTTGAGCGCGGCAGAATGGTGAGCCACGGAGATTACCCCACCGCCACTAAAGACGTCTGGGAATTTGATTATCGTGGTAAGCCAAGTGCCAAATCCAATTCCAAGCAAAAAACTCAAAGTCGGACTGGTTTTGTTACCCAGGAAACAACAGCCCATTGGTTTGTTAACGATATCGAACACCC
>Ga0208015_1000651_pt1 | contig 15947 bp, 9 predicted proteins | sample 26BtaG_FD_184101 | JGI IMG/M metagenome (GOLD analysis project Ga0208015, IMG submission 184101) | Marine viral communities from Cariaco Basin, Caribbean Sea - 26B_WHOI_OMZ_CsCl (SPAdes) (version 2) | ecosystem: Environmental > Aquatic > Marine > Oceanic | place: Caribbean Sea: Cariaco Basin...
GCGGTAGCTCGTTTACGAACAGGCACTTCACGACGAGTCGGTTGCAGGCGCACTTGGCGATTGCGATTGGAAGCCAGATCCACTACAGGGTCTGCCAACTCATAATTATCAATACTGTTCACATAACGATTGAACTCTTCAGGAATCACCCGAACATTAGCCGGTAAGCCAAAATCCATCAGCTTAGACGCGCCCATCGCCTCTTCAGCACTGCTCATAATGCCATAGGTCAGCATGTAGCGCAGTTGGTCGTTGTCATCCCGATAACGGAAGTAAGCAAATTTACTGCGGTCTTCTCGGCCCAATAAATAATCAACAATGACATCGTTTTCAGCGACGTTCATGACTTGCACCGTCCACTTGCCTTTATTGGTTAGCAGATAACGCTTGTCTTTAAATTCTTCAGGATACTCGCGCAAATCGCGTACCATGGCGGAAAAATCAATAGGCTGCACATCTGCATCGAGCTCATGTAAGGCTTCGATTTTAGTCGTTTTTGTGATGTCGATAGCGCTATTAGTACTGGCAGTGATAGGCGCATTTTCAATGGTGGCGCGTGCCGCTGGGGTTTTGGCAAACATCCACACCAAAGCCGTCACGACGCCTAAGATTAGGGTCATTAATAGCCAAATTAGAGCATTGCGTCGGTAGGCTCTAGTAGCTGGGCGCGAGGTGGGGCTTGTGACGGCCATGGTAGTTCCTTATTAAACTTTTAACGGCAAATCATTACAGGCGTAACTTAAGCAGCATGGCTTACGTTACGGCACTGAAGATAGAAATAATAGCGGGATAGCGCTTAATAGCCCGCTGACAAGATATGCGGATGCCTAGCATTATACTACGCTAACTCAGCTAGAGTTATTGAGTTACTGGCATCGATTCGGCTAAGACAGCGGTTAAAAGGTCAGGGTCAAACTCGTCGGTAATCACAGCATCACCAAGTGATTTTAATAAAATCAAGCGAATCTGGCCCAGTTTCACTTTCTTATCATGGCTCATTAGCCCTAGCGCAACCTCTGTCTCGATGGCGGGCGGCGTAATAGGCAATTCTGCTAATAGCAGCAGCTGCTCGATACGACTCACTTCAGCCGAGGTAAGCCAACCGAGACGTTGCGAGAGTTTCGCCGCTTGTACCATACCCGCTGCGACTGCCTCACCATGGAGCCAACTGCCGTAGCCTTCGTGGGTCTCAATCACATGACCGAAAGTATGCCCAAAGTTCAGCAGGGCGCGCCGGCCCGCTTCGCGCTCATCTTCCGCCACGACTTGAGCTTTAAATTCACAGCAGCGTTTGACCGCCTCGGCAATTAAGTCTAAATCGAGCTGCATCATGGCCGCCATATTGTCCTCTAACCATTCGAGAAACGCTACATCCATAATCAAGGCATATTTGATGACTTCTGCCATACCCGCTGATAGCTCTCTTCTGGGCAAGGTAGGCAAAGTGGCCATATCCGCTAACACCATCTGCGGCTGCCAAAAGGCGCCGATCATATTTTTGCCCTTGGGATGATTGATACCGGTCTTACCACCCACGCTAGAGTCCACTTGTGACAATACGGTAGTAGGTATCTGAATAAAGTTCACGCCCCGCATAAAACTGGCTGCGGCAAAACCTGTCATATCCCCAATCACCCCACCCCCTAAAGCGATTAACGTCACATCACGACCGCAATGGTTATCCATCAACGCATCGTAAATTTGGTTAATACTGTCTTGGGTTTTATAGACTTCACCATCCGGTAGCACACAGACAAAGACGGTAAATTGCGCTGCTAGACCTTCTTGCAAAGCTTGTAAATATAAGGGAGCGACGGTGTCATTGGTCACGATTAGTACTTGCTTGCCCGCTATATATGGCGTCACTTGCTCGGCCATATTGGTCGCATGACTAATGATAATGGGGTAATCATGAGAGTGAGTTTGAACGGTCAGGCAATGCGACAACATGACAATATCCTACGGGCTAATGAATAATAAAAACAGCGGGTCTACAACGGGTATAAAATGATAACGCTAGCACAGAGTAAGCAAGGTATAGCCAATAAGCGGCAACTGCTATAGAAATTTATTATTGGTCTATAGCGGTTTGTTGATCCTCAATATAAGGCTTTAGTAATCCAATAAGCTCAGTCACCATATGGCGCGGATAAGTGTGCCCAGTCGGCAGAATAATATCGGCTACTTCACGATATAGTGGGTCACGCAGGGTATAGAGCCTTTGCAAGACTTGTCTTGGGTTGGGCTGCTGCAATAAAGGTCGCGACTTATCTTTGGCGGTCCTTGCCATTTGGATATCTACTGAGGCATTGAGATAAACCACAATACCGCGGGTCTTAAGCATTTCACGGTTTTCAGCTCGCATGACTGCACCGCCACCTGTCGCCATGACTATACCGGGACGTAGCGTCAGCTCATCTATAGCTCGGGTTTCGCGCTCCCGAAAGCCTGCTTCGCCCTCTTTATCAAATATCCAGGCGATATCGGCTCCTGTCTGTGTCTCGACATACCAGTCACTATCGACAAAGTCGCGCTGTAAGTATTTTGCCAGTAACCGGCCTACGGTCGTTTTGCCTGCGCCCATGGGACCCACCAAAAATACCGAAGGTAACTCTTGCCACATAATTTTTACTCAAATAAATTGCTTATCATACAATGTCCCACTTTTGATGGCTAGTAAAGCTTTACCTTCTAAAAGCGCTTAGCCATAAATATTGACCGACTACCCCAATTTTAAAGCCAAAAAAAGCAAGCCTATAGCTTGCTTTCTTTATTAATCAATCACTAACAGGGGCTGCCTCTAAGACCTAGTTTATAAATCTAAACCACCAAACCCAATTAATAAGATACTGTTTATTCACTAACCTTAGTTAAGACGACTGATGCCATCGTTAATCAATTTTGGTGTGATAAAGATAAGCAGTTCTTGTTTATCATTACGCTGAACTTCATTTCTAAACGCGCGACCAATATAGGGTAGATCACCTAAGAAGGGGACTTTATTCGTGCCATTTGTGATCTGGTTTTTAAAGACGCCACCCAAGACAACGGTCTGGCCATCTTCGACAATCACGTTAGTCGAGATAGAGTCTTCTGTAATGGCTACGGCTCCGTTGATAATCGTTGGCGTACCATTGGTGATATTCAACTCTAAACCAATCTTACCATCTGGGGTGATGTTTGGTGTCGCCTCTAAGCTTAACGCAGCTTCTTTAAAGCTGGTCGATGTCGCCCCACTAGCGGCGGCTTCTTGATAAGGAATCTGCGTACCTGATGAGACTTTAGCGGTCTGCTTATCCGTGGTTAAGACTTTCGGCGTTGAGATGACCTCACCGCGGTTGTCCGCTTGCATAGCTGAAAGCTCTAAATCTAGCATCAAGTCTGACATGCTGAGCAAGCCAAAGGCGATACGGCCGGCTGGGTTAGCCACCCCTAAATCAACGTTTAAGTTATCAGGGCGACTGATGTCATATTTAGGATAAGAAACCGTCTGACCATTTACAGTAGCACTCTCAATTTCAAAGTTTTTCAAATCCCAAAGGGTTTGATCGCTACCACCGACCAATAGATTGCGGTTGTTTGCTGCGCCATTAGATAAGATACCCCAACGGACCCCAATCTCTTTACTAAAGCTATCTGAAGCACTGACGATACGGGCTTCAATCATGACTTGGCGAACGGGTATATCGATCTTATCCACTAAAGAATGGATGTTTTCAATGCTAGCCGCCACATCTTTCACGATTAGGGTATTGGTACGCTCATCGATGGTCACCGTGCCACGATTGGACAGCAAGCTGCCACTGTCCTGCGAGTTGACATTGCTATTGGTATTATTGCTAGAACCACGGCCCTGCGAGATTAAGTTAAACACATCTTGGGCTTTAGCATAACTTAGACGAATATATTCTGTCCGCAAAGGAGCAAATGCTTGCACCGCTTGTTGCGCCTCTAACTCTTTGGCTTCTTGATCAGCCAATTCAGCAGCAGGAGCGACTAAAATAACGTTGCCATTTTCGCGCTTGCCCAAGCCTTTACTCTTAAGAATAATGTCTAAGGCTTGATCCCAAGGCACATTAATCAACCGCAGCGTAATGCTGCCATTCACTGAGTCACTGGCCACCACGTTCATATCAGTAAACTGGGCTAGAATATCCAATACGCTACGAATTTCAACGTCTTGGAACTCCATTGATAGGGCTTCACCCGTATATACTTTTTCTTCTAAGGTAGGTTCGCGTAGTAAGGCAGGTTTAGTGATACTGACATTTAACTGGTTGCCTGACTGATACGCTTGGTATTCATAGTCTTCTAGCATGTTAATAGTAATCACGCCATTTTGGTTTTGGTTTTTAGTGTCAATACTACTGACCAAACCCCCATTCACATTGACGCGGCGTAATAGATTACGCGGTACTGTCGCCCCTGTCATTCTGATAACCAGTTGGTTGCCTTGACGCTGTACATCAATAGGGATGGCGTCGTTAGCTAGGGCGATACTGATATTACCGCCTTCCCCAGCCCCTGAGTAATTTAAAGCACTCAACCCATCATAGTTATACTGGGTACCGACTGCACTGGCTGCAGAAGCTAGGTTTAATAGCGGGTTAATACGGACGACCATAGTCTCGGCTGGAGCCGTCGAGGTTTGTACAACAGGGCGGTTACTGGTCACGACGACAGGCGCCGTAGTTACCGGGGTCACTACAGGGGCTGAGTATACTGGCGCTGCAACAGGCGCAAACCCTTGCTGCTGCGGTTGCGTCATCGTTAAGAGTAAATCATTGCCTTGCACGGCCGTGGTATAAGCCCCGTCACCATTTAGACCTACGACCAATCTGGTCTTGGTATCATCGCTTAAGGTCGTAATGTCATTCACGTTGCCCACGTTATAGTCTTTTTGTCGTTGCGCGACGCCATTACGCACGTCGTTAAAATCCAAAATTAGACGGGTTGGGTTTTCGAGCTGATAAGCTTCAGGAATCACGGGCGCGCCATCAAAGCCTAGGCGCAATTGCGTAGTCTCTGGTGCGGTCTGCACGACAGCTACCGAGTTGATAGTCTGTTCAGCGTAAGCGGCACTGGTGATGGCCATCATACTGACAGCAAGAGCAGGAATAGCAAATTTTGTAGACATCTGAGTACTCATTGTAGTCGTTTGACGATGACGAACCGGGCTAGGCTGATGGTGTGACGGGTTGTGCTCAATATACTTACGAATTAGGTTACGAACTGTCATTATTTTATCCTCGAAAATTCTGCCATTTAGCCTGCTGGTGAGACCAGAGATTGCGGTTTTTCAATAAACCCTACGCGACTGTCGGGAACAATCTCAATCAAATTAATCTGCGTAGTGGTGATCTCGACAATTCGACCATCATTGACGCCGATATAATCGCCGACTTTCACACTCGCAATCGTGCCATCAGGTCGCTGGACTAAACCATACTGCTGACCTTCTGGTGAGATAACCAAACCACGGAATATTAATTGCGACAGCTCGTATTGCTCTAACGGCTCTTTGACTCGCATGACATCTGGTCGCACCCCTTCGGTGGTCACAGGTGCCAGTTGCGCATTCAATAAGCTAGGGGGCATAAAGGGGCTGCGTAAACTAGCGGCACTATAGACAAAATCATCTACTAGCTCAGTTTTGGGTGGCGGCTCAATCGGTTGCGCATTCGCATTACGGATATCTAGCATTTGCTGCTCTGCCGTCCCAATACGATCACTACACCCTGCTAAGAAAATAACGGGCACGAGACAGAGGGCGATTTTGGCTGGTTTGGAAAAAGTCATAGAGATAGCCATTAGTTACTCCCCTGTTCTGGTGCTGGGGTGGCGGCAGCGGGCTCTTCAGGATTGGTTTCTTTAGAGCGATAAGTTTTGGTCTGTAGCACTAGCGTGAGCTCAGGTAGGGTATCGAGCGTAGGCTGCGGATTGCTCACTTCAAAATCATGCATAGTGATAATACGCGGCAAGGCGGCTAACCCACTAATAAACGCCCCAAATTGATGATATTCACCCAACGCTGCAATACGAATCGGTTGTTCAATAAAGAACTCTTGCTCTATTTCAGGCTCGACAGAGATATCTTGGAAGCGAATATTACTGCCCACCCCGGTCATGTTGATGCCTTCGACCAGCTCTGAGACGCGGGTATCTTTCGGCAACTGATTTAGTAGAGCATTAAACTCAGTTTCCATCTGCGTGACTTGCGATTTATAGGCTGCTAAGTGCCGCGCTTTAGATTCCTTTTCGCGATACGTCTCTAGCAAAGTGGCTTGTTGCGCTTCGGCAGCTTTAATTTCGTCAATTTTACTGCTGATTGGCAATGCCCAAGCTAAGGCGGCAATAAAGCCGACGATCATAACCAGCACGGTCACTTTAACGGCTAGCGGCCAGCTGCCATAGTTTTGATTGTCTAAGGACTCAAAACTGCGACGAAATTCATTAAAATCAAAAGACTTTTTAGGCGTGGCGGCGACCTTAGGGGTTTTCACCAAGGTTTTTTTCTTAGTTAGCTTCATGGCGCATCTCCAGAAGGGGCCGCAGCAGTCGCTGCTGGATCCTGAGTAAGTTCTGGATTGGCCATATTATGTTGAATCTCGGTAGTGACGACAAATTGCACATAATTATCTTCAGGATAAATAGGTCTTGGTGCCGCGCCTTCTGTGGTCGTCGTCAAAGGTGCTGGTGCCTGATAAGCTGAGATATTTTGCTGAATCGTACGTACAGCAGAGCCATCCATCCACTCGCTAGCATCTAGATTACGAATTAAGCTCGATACTACATTAGGGTTGTCTGCCAACCCGGTTAGTGTCAAAGTATCGCCTTCGCGTTTGAAATTATTTAGATATAAAGCTGGGGGAATCGCTTTAGGAATGTCATCCCAAATATGAACAGGAATAGGCCGACGACCCTGCAAATCTTGAATCACTTGCATACGCGAGATAATATCTTCACGACGCTGCTCAAGACTGGTAATTTCCGTTAGTACGCCATCGAGTTCGGCATTGCGCTGCTCAATCAAGGCATTGGCACTCTGCTGCTCAGCCAATTCATTATTGAAATAGCTCCAAGCGGCAAAAGCGGCTAACAACGTTAATAAAGTGATAGCCGCTACTAAGGTAATGAATTCTTTATTTTTACGTTCGCGCTCTTCTTCTCGCCAGGGCAGTAAGTTAATTCTAGCCATTAGTCGAAGCTCCTTAAGGCTAAACCACAAGCTACCATTAAGCTGGGGGCATCAAGCAACAGCTGCTCGCTATCAATTTGCGGCGCTATAGACATATTAATAAAGGGGTTAGCAATAGTCGTTGGGTTGCCCAGTTTCTGCTGCACCATCCCGACGAGACCCGGCATAACGGCACTGCCGCCACACAACACAATATGGTCCACATTATTATATTGGCTAGAAGAGAAATAGAACTGCAAAGAGCGGGTAATTTGTTGGATGACATTGTCCATAAAAGGGATTAACAGTTCGTTATAATAATCATCGGGCAGGGTTTGCTCGCGCTTATTAATAGTCGCCTCTTCATAGGACAAACCATAACGGTTTTGAATAGCTTCGGTAAGCTGTGCGCCGCCAAACAACTGTTCGCGACTGTAGACAAATTCGCCATTTTTCGCCACGTATAAAGTCGTTTGCGTATGACCAATATCTACCAAAGCTACCAATTCAGGATGGTTGGGCAAGCTGTCGACCATCAGCGCAAAAGCCCGCTCAATAGCATGCGATTCAATGTCCATTACCTTGGTCGTCATGCCGCCAAAAGCTAAGGCATCGACACGCTGTTCAACGTTTTCTGAGCGTGAGGCGGCTAATAACACCTGCACCATATTATCGTTAATTTGCGAGGGGCCAATGACCTCAAAATCAAGGTTGACTTCAGACAAAGGATAAGGAATATATTGATCAGCATCCAAACGAATTTGAGCGTCGCGCTCTGAATCTGTGAGCGAAGCCTCCATATCAATAATTTTAGTGATTACGGCAGAACCAGACACTGCTGAAGCCACATTTTGGCCAGTTACATGACAGCGTCTGGCTAGTCTTGCCACCACTTCACCAACGGCTTCCGTGTCGGCAACAAGTTTATCGACCACCACTCCTGGTGCTAATCTTTCAATGCCGTATGATTGGAGATGGAAAACGCCTTGTATGCGCTTGATATCTACCATCTTTACACACGTTGCACTGACATCTACACCCACCAACTGGCGTCCTTTAGAAGAGAATAACCTCACAAACTTTATCCTTTATCATCTTGATTTAGATGTTTATTGTAATAACGCTATACAATACGTTACTTAATAGTTAGATTCAAGATAACTTAACTACTTTTATTCAGTAATATATTTTGTAAGACGTACACAACTGGTTCAAGGTATAATAATGCCTTTATTTAAACCTAGACTATAAGCTAAGTTATGCTCAAACCATCTTCTTCCGCTCAGCTGCTCCGCTTTTTTGTTGGCCTAGTCATTGCTGTGCTAGCTCTCGCCTTTATTCTAGTCTTAGCCATCCCTATCGGCTTTTATGCGATGGCGATGTATTTGGCGCCTTCCTTGCCCAGCTTGGATGAAATAAAAACAGCCACGCTCGAGATGCCGCTACAAATTTATAGCCACGATGATAAACTCATTGGTCAATATGGCAACCGTATTTCCTTGCCAGTCACTTATGAGCAAATTCCAGAAGATATGATTCACGCCTTTTTGGCAGCAGAAGACTCTAGCTTCTTCGAGCATAGTGGGATTAGTATTAAAGGTCTAGGTCGAGCTGTCACCGAAGTCGTCACCGATGATGAGGGACAAACGGGTGGCTCAACCATCACTATGCAGGTCGCCAAAAACTACTTTTTAAGCCCTGAGCGAACTTTAAACCGTAAATTAACGGAATTGTTCGTAGCGCGAAAAATGGAAGACGAACTGAGCAAAAATGAAATCTTAACTTTATATGTTAATAAGATTTATTTGGGTGAAGGGGCTTATGGTATCCGAGCCGCAGCTAAAAAATACTATAGCAAGTCGTTAGAGAACTTAAGTATTGCCGAAATCGCCATGCTAGCAGGTCTCCCTAAGGCGCCCTCAAAATACAACCCTGTCGCCAACCCAGAACGGGCTTTGGAGCGTCGTAACTGGATTATCGATCGCATGTTTGCGCTAGGTTATATTACCCAGCAACAGCACGATGAAGCGCGTCAAGAGCCTATTGGTCTACATATTTATCAAGAAAAGCTCGACGTGAATATGCCTTATTTGGCAGAGATGGCTCGCTATGCCTTAGTAAATAAGTTTGGGGAGCAGGTGGTCAATAGCGGTTGGCGCGTGAAACTTACTGTAGACAGTGAAGCCCAAGAGCAAGCAGAAACGGCCGTATTAAAAGGGCTGACTGCCTATGATAAACGTCACGGCTGGCGTGGTCCGGAAGCCAATGATGAGCCCTTAAAGAAATTCCGCCGTTATGGCAATATGTACCCAGCTAAAGTTACCAAAGTTTCCTCGCGTAGTTTTGCAGCAGAACTGCCTAACGGTGAGACAGTCACGGTCAACTGGTCAGATATGAGTTGGGCCAAAAAATATTATAGCGCGAACCGTACGGGTGGTTTTCCCAGCAATGCGTCACAGATCGTCTCGATCAATGACATCATTCGCCTTACTCCCTCTGACGATGGTAAGCAATGGCGCTTAACCCAAGTCCCTGAAGTACAAGGTAGCTTAGTTTCCCTTAATCCAGAGACCGGGGCGGTCAATGCCCTAGTTGGTGGCTTTAACTATAACCACAGCAAATTTAACCGTGCGGTACAAGGCTGGCGTCAACCGGGCTCGACCATCAAACCGTTAATCTATACCGCTGCCTTAGAAAAAGGCTATCGCCCTGACAGTATCGTCTCGGATCGTCCGTTACGGGTGGGCGATTGGGAGCCAAAAAACTCAGACGGCCGTTTCTATGGCGATATGACCCTACGTCGTGGGCTTTATCTATCACGCAACCTAGTTTCCATCCGTCTGCTACGCTCAGTGGGCATTACTGATGCGCGCAATTTACTAGATCAGTTTGGTTTAGATAAAGAAAAACTGCCGTCTACCCTATCACTAGCCTTAGGCGCAGGCCAAGCAACCCCGCTACAGATGGCGACAGCGTATGCCAGTTTTGCTAATGGTGGCCACCGCGTCCAGCCCTACTTTGTCGAACAAATTTATGATTTTGATAATAAGCTGTTGTTCCAAGCTAACCCACAGCAAGCTTGTGCGCTCTGCTTTAATAACAGCCTAGAGAAATTGAACGAAGCGCAAGTTAAAGCGGCTAAGGAAGCGCGTGAATTGGCAGCGGAAGAAGAGAAAAAAGCACTAGCAGCGAAAGCAGAAGCTGGCTCTGATGAAGACTCTAGAGACACTGAAGAAGTCGCTGCAGAGACAGATGCTGATTTAGATGCAGAAGATACTGGTGAGGCTAAAGTGGTCGCTGAAGATCTGAAAATATATAATGCAGCCCCCGCTACTGACCGCCTAAAAGCGCCAGTCACGCAATATCAAGCGGCTACTCAAGCCCCGCGTATCTTAACTTCTTCGGTCGCTTATGAGATGGCCGGCATTCTACGCGATGTGGTCCAACGTGGTACTGCCACGCCTGCTCGCGCTTTAGGTCGTGATGATATTGGGGGTAAGACAGGTACGACAAACGATTATAAAGACGCTTGGTTTGCCGGCTTCCATCCTACTAACGTTGCTATCGTCTGGATGGGTTTTGACCAACCAAATACCCTAGGTCGTAGTGAATATGGGGGCGTTGCCGCTTTACCAGTATGGATTGATTTTATGCGCGGTCAATTGGCTAAAACACCTAGCCAATGGGTGTCGATAGACAATAAGTCCAAGTCGAAAAAGCAGCAACAAGACATTATGGAAGTGACCGATGAAGGGGTGGTAACCGTAGATCCTAAGACAGGTGCAAAGACTGACGCAGAACCAGAGCCTTCCAGAAAACCGGTAAAGCCTAAGCCTGTAGAGCGTCAGCCCCCACCAGAAGAAGTCGCACCAGCAACTCCAGCGCGAGCAGCTGCACAGCCTTCACCAGCGGCAAGGTTGACCCGTGAGCGTCCAGCAGCAGCTTCTCAGAGCCCTTTAACGATTAATCCGGCTACAGAGATGCCTCCTATGGGAGATTAAGCTACATTAGCGTTTTAATACTTACCAAACGCAAAGGCGACTCTTATTTGAGTCGCCTTTTTTTATACCTAGTGCGGTTAAATCTAATACTCTGCCATGCCTGCACGTAATTGCTCAATTAGGGCCAGAAACTGTTGACGCCATTCTCGAATGGTAGCATCGTCGGGCAACCACTGATTCGATAAAGTAACCACATTCACGATTAAATCACCCCCTCCCTGCCCTGCTGTAGCAACTTCTGGCGTGTCGGGCTTTGGCGCATACTGACACCGACTATACGCCCGCATCACTTCCGCTAAAAAACCACTGTCTAATAACTGCTCCAAGCGCTGAATCTCAGGTGAAACTTGGGTACTCTGCGCTAACGCAGCTTTGATAGACGCTATAGTAGGCTCAGCAATAGCTAAACCGTAATAATGACTGAGCTCCTGCAAAAAAGCCAATAAAGCACCTTGCAGATGAAAAATAGCGGTTTCACACTGCCCTTGATACAGTTGCTTATTGCTAGCCTCTTCTGCCGCTCTGCAAGCAAGGCGACAAAAATATAACTTTTGATTGGTACGGTCTGCTTGATATTGGGCAACTCGGGTTTTACCGGCCATAATTTTTCCTAGATGGGTGGTTGATTGGCTATACGCATTCCGCTGCCCTTACTATACCTTAATAACTCCCCATAAAAAAAGCCAGCATAGCGCTGGCTTTTTTATTTTATCGAACTGTGATCCTTAGTCTAACTTACTCAGACTGACCATCTTGGTTAAACTCTTGCGCGAAAGCTTCATCAAAGCGTGAGAAATCTTTCTTCTCAGGCGTATCGCTTAGATTGAAAGCATCGGTATCCACTTCTCTGACGTTAGTCGTCAGTTTAGCCAGTTTCGCTTCTGCTTTATCTTTACGCGTTTGATGATACGCAAGGCCCGTACCCGCTGGGATTAGGCGACCTACAACGACGTTCTCTTTCAGACCGCGCAGCTCATCAACTTTACCCATTACCGCGGCTGCCGTTAGGACACGAGTGGTCTCCTGGAACGAAGCAGCTGAGATAAAGCTTTCAGTTGCCAAGCTAGCTTTAGTAATACCTAGCAATTGACGCTCATACTGAACTGGGAACTTGTCTTCGCCAACCAACTTCTCATTCAAGGCTTCCGCATCAGAGTACTCGATTTGATCGCCCTTGAAGTGGTTAGAATCGCCGCCGTCAGTAATTTCTACTTTACGTAGCATCTGACGGATAATGACTTCGATATGCTTGTCATTAATTTTCACACCCTGCAAACGATAAACGTCTTGGACTTCATTAACGATATAGTTAGCCAATGCCGTACGGCCTTTCAAACGTAGGATATCATGCGGGTTTTGTGGACCATCAGAGATGATCTCGCCGCGCTCTACCGTCTCGTTTTCAAAGACGTTGATTTGACGCCATTTTGGAATCAGCTCTTCATGCACTTCGCCGTCTTCATTGGTAATAATAAAGCGGTTTTTACCTTTGGTCTCTTTACCGAAGCTCACGACACCAGTCATCTCAGCCATAATCGCATGGTCTTTCGGACGACGGGCTTCGAATAGATCGGCTACGCGTGGTAGACCACCGGTGATATCCTTAGTACCTGAAGTCGCTTGCGGCACACGACCTAAGATAGAACCCGCAGTCACATCTTGACCGTCAGAGACACGAATAATCGTCTCAGCAGGTAGGAAGTAAACCACTTCTTTACCCGCATCCGTGTTCAAGATGATGGCTGGACGCAAGTCTTTACCAGCCGTTGGGCGGTCACGAGTCGCTAGAATCTCAAACGAGCTCATACCCGTGGCTTCATCAACTTTCACAGTCGCCGTCATACCATCCGTGATATCACTAAACGTCGCTTTACCGGCGAATTCAGTGATGATTGGATGCGTGTGCGGATCCCATTTAGCGATAGTTTGACCGCCTTCGACTTTCTCGTCGTCTTTAACCAAGACGCTAGAACCGTAAGGTACTTTATAGCGCTCACGCTCACGACCTAAATCATCAGCAATGCTAATTTCAGCAGAACGAGACACGATAACTAAGTGACCATCAACGTGCTCAACCGTTTTCATGTTATCAAAACGAACCTGACCGGCGTTACGCGCTGAGATGCTGTTGTCCACTGAAGTCGAGCTCGCCGCCCCACCAACGTGGAAAGTACGCATCGTTAACTGAGTACCTGGCTCACCGATAGACTGGGCTGCCATGACACCAACAGACTCACCAATGTTCACTTTATGACCACGGGCCAAGTCACGACCATAACACTGGGCACAAACGCCATGAGCAACTTTACAAGTGATGACTGAGCGAACCCAAAGTTCATCAATAGCGTTGTTGTTTAAGACGTCAACCCAATGCTCATCAATCAAAGTACCGGCTGGTACTAGAACTTTATCGGCATCATCGTTGTAGCTTACGTCAGTAGCGGTAACACGACCTAGAACTCGATCACCCAACTTCTCAATGATTTCACCACCTTGAATATGTGGCGTCATGAGCAAGCCTTCTTCCGTACCACAGTCATCACCGGTGATGACTAAATCTTGCGCTACGTCAACCAAACGACGAGTTAGATAACCCGAGTTAGCCGTTTTCAATGCCGTATCGGCTAGACCTTTACGCGCACCATGCGTTGAGATGAAGTACTGAAGTACCGTCAAACCTTCGCGGAAGTTGGCTTTAATTGGGGTCTCGATGATAGAGCCATCTGGCTTAGCCATCAGACCACGCATACCGGCCAACTGACGAATCTGTGCCGCACTACCACGAGCACCAGAATCCGACATGATGTAGATAGAGTTGAATGACTTCTGCTCTTCTTCTTCACCCTTAGCGTTGATAACGATATCCGTCGCCAGGTTGTCCATCATCGCTTTAGCCACTTTGTCGTTGGTACGCGACCAAATATCGACAACTTTGTTATAACGCTCACCCGCAGTAACGAAACCTTGTTCGAACTGGTCTTCAATCTCACGAACTTCAGCATCTGCAGCGTCAATCAAATCTTTCTTAGCTGGCGGAATGACCATGTCTTCCATACCGATAGACACACCCGATAGGGTCGCTTGCGCGAAACCTAGGTACATCAATTGGTCAGCAAACATAACGCTGTCTTTAACGCCCATCTTACGGTAGCAAGAGTTGATCAACTTAGAGATATTTTTCTTAGTCATCTCTTGGTTACACTCATCAAAATCCATACCTTTTGGCATGATATTCCAGATAAGCAAACGACCCGCAACGGTTTCTTTTAGGCTAGTAGTCTTAGTAACATTGCCTTCTTCATCAAAGCTTGACTCAGTCACACGCACTTTAATCATCGCATTAACATGCAAGTCATTTGAGCCGATAGCACGCAAAGCTTCGTTGACCGTAGCGAAGATCATGCCTTCGCCTTTGGCGTTGATTGACGAGCGGCTGATGTAATACAAGCCTAGTACAACGTCTTGTGAAGGTACGATGATTGGATCACCGTTCGCAGGAGACAAAATGTTGTTGGTCGACATCATTAGCGCACGACACTCTAACTGAGCCTCTAGCGTCAATGGCACGTGGACCGCCATTTGGTCACCATCAAAGTCGGCGTTGAAAGCGGTACAAACGAGCGGGTGCAGCTGGATGGCTTTACCTTCAATCAGTACGGGTTCAAAAGCCTGTAGACCCAATCTGTGTAGCGTTGGTGCACGGTTAAGCATCACTGGATGCTCACGGATGACCATAGCCAGCATATCCCAAACTTGTGGCTCTTCACGCTCTACCATCTTTTTGGCCGCTTTAATCGTAGTAGCGATACCATGAGACAATAGTTTTGAGTAAGTAAATGGCTTGAACAATTCAAGGGCCATTTTCTTCGGTAGACCACACTGATGCAGACGCAGCGTTGGACCAACAACGATGACCGAACGGCCCGAGTAATCCACACGCTTACCTAGCAAGTTCTGACGGAAACGACCTTGCTTACCTTTAATCATATCGGCAAGTGATTTCAACGGACGCTTGTTACTGCCCGTGATAGCACGACCGCGACGACCGTTATCTAATAACGCATCGACCGACTCTTGCAACATACGTTTTTCGTTACGTACGATGATGTCCGGAGCATTCAACTCTAACAAACGCTTTAGACGGTTGTTACGGTTGATTACGCGGCGATAAAGATCGTTTAGATCAGACGTCGCAAAACGGCCGCCTTCTAGCGGGACTAGCGGACGTAAATCTGGTGGTAGCACTGGCAAGATGGTCATAACCATCCATTCAGGCTTGTTGTTTGAATCGCGGAAAGACTCTAGCAATTTAAGACGCTTAGACATCTTTTTCAGCTTAGTCTCAGAGCCTGTTTGCGGAATACCTTCGCGCAACTCGTCAATTTCGATATCTAAATCGATGTCTTTTAGCAAGTCTTGGACCGCTTCAGCACCCATTTTCGCGGTGAATTCATCACCAAACTCTTCTAGGGCTTTGTAGTAGTCTTCGTCGTCTAAAAGCTGGTACTTCTCAAGGCTGGTTAAGCCAGGATCGGTAACGATATAGCTTTCAAAATATAAAACACGCTCGATATCACGCAAGGTCATATCTAGTAATAGACCGATGCGGCTTGGTAATGATTTTAAAAACCAAATGTGCGCGACTGGGCTGGCCAAGTCGATGTGACCCATACGATCACGACGAACTTTAGCGGTAGTGACTTCAACGCCACATTTTTCACAGATAACGCCTTGGAATTTGCGACGCTTATACTTACCACACAAGCACT
>Ga0208015_1000654_pt1 | contig 15887 bp, 25 predicted proteins | sample 26BtaG_FD_184101 | JGI IMG/M metagenome (GOLD analysis project Ga0208015, IMG submission 184101) | Marine viral communities from Cariaco Basin, Caribbean Sea - 26B_WHOI_OMZ_CsCl (SPAdes) (version 2) | ecosystem: Environmental > Aquatic > Marine > Oceanic | place: Caribbean Sea: Cariaco Basin...
GCAGCTTTCCTTTGGATGCTTTCCCTAGCCTTGTTACTCCTAATAGTTTCATCGAGAGCTTCTTTCTTGGCTATCCTATCATCAACTAACTTAGTTTCCTTAACAACCGTCTCTCTCTCTTTAATTGCAGCATCTTCTGGGGGAGTTTCATCTGGTTCAGTCTCCTCACCAGTCTTATTAAGAACTGCTATATTCCATTTAAGATCTCGCTCTGCCTGCTCACCCTCAGCCTTCTGCTCCAATTCAGCTTGGGCCTGCTGTTGCTCAACTTGGGCCTGCTGTTGAGCCTGCTGCATTCTTTCTTCCTCAGCTCCCTGAATCTTGCGCCTGACGCTAGAAACACTATCTGACATGTAAATTGTCATAATGTCAGAGAAGTTAAGTTTATCGTTTTGCAGACCAGCCTGAGCCAGAGTTTTAAGTGCAGTCATTAGTTCTGTATCGCTTGAAGCATTAGAGACTACTACACCGTATTCTGCAGAGGCAAAAGACTCTCCATCCAAGTCTAATACCACAGTAGTCATATCGTCCAGTATATATTGGCGCTTCTCCTTAGAATGCCTCCATGCATACTTAGCCGTCTCCAGAAGAGCCTCAAGTACCCTAACCTTAGTAAGGTCGTGAATGAAGAACCATTTCTCAGTAATGTGAGAGCTCTGTGTTACAGCCCTTTCAGTATTACCAACAAGTTCTCTTTGTTCTATCTGACCCTGGCGTTGTGGAGAAACTCCTGAAATTTCATCAACATGTTGCTTAATTACTTGCAGCATGCCTATGTTAGATTGAATATAGTTACCTAATTCTAAATCCATTGATGTAGGAACCTGGTTAACTGTACCGGCCATTGTCCCTTTAGACGACTCCTTAAACCCATCAACCACAGCTACTCCCATTGTATTGAAGTAGTACATCCAGGTATCCATATCCCAAGTGTCTGGGATTAGGTGTAGAGGTAAGAACCCGATCTTACCTTTATTCTTAGTAATTGCTAGTTCTGTATTGTACATCAAAGCGTTGTACAGGTACTGGTAGGGTTTCAGGTAGCTCATCATCGACATTGCCACACTAGAGTTAATATTATATAATGACCCAACAAATGGACACAGGCTCTTAGAAGGATTGGATATATTTGTACCTAGCCTTGGTAAAGGCTGCATCTTGACGAAAATATCCTGTCCAATACGAGTACCTTCCCACCACTCATTAACCCATTCCCACTTAACCTCTTCTCCAGCTTCTTTGTCAATTGGGTGATTCTCGTCAACCCATTCTACCTGTTGGTCACCATCCTCATCATAATATGTGAGTTTACCAACCTTCCTGCGTGATCTCCAAACCACCTGGGTAACTCTGATGTTCCCTTTAGTATCATATGCACCACCAAAAGCATTCAATAGCCCCATCGAAGGTACCACAATAGTATCTCCAAAAGCTTCATACATGTAGTTCTCTGGAATTTTGATATTCCGATTGGTAGGATAATTGACAATACTAGCAGCTTTATTAATCTTATTACCGTCCTCTATGCTGGTAATATCATCACCAGTTAAGAATTCATAATAATCATCAATAACCTGACCAATACCGTGAAAACCGTCCTTAATAATAATATCAGAATCTTCAATGAAGATTGAATCACCCGACCTTATCGAAATAAGGTTAAGTGGGTTTTCCTTGGTTACGGTAGGCTCGCCACTGATAATCTGTACCGAGTAAATCTCCTCACCACTAATAAGCGCATCCTCAAATCCACGATTAAATTTATGTTGTAGCGCTTCAGTCTTCCATAACACTGACAAGATCTGAGTAGACATCCTTTCCCTCAAGTCTTGAGCTTCATAGAGCCTCCAATCATTAAGCTTCTTAAGTTCTTCCTGAGCATTCTGCTCATCAAAACTATCAGCCATAATCTTATCAGACATAAATCTCAAATACTTATCTTTAATAAGTCTCTCCTTATCAGTAATAGCGTCATCGTTTTTGACAACAACACGATAATCAAATCTGCGTTTTAGTTCCTCACCAACAAGTAAATCCATCTTAGGCTTACTAAGAGCATAGTTGCGCATCTCCACAGGGAAGTCGGCCCCTTTAATTTTCCAGGGATTAACTATCCTCTCCACATCTTGTGGATCTAAGATATTATTAGCTAAATTGTAGTTTACCTGCTTCTCATAAAACGTTGCACGTAATCCTTGGTTGTCGGTGTAGTTAACCAGCTCTACGCCTGCTTCGACACACTCCTTCGCCCACTTATCCCCTTTTTGTCTAAGTGTCTTCTTTTGCGATGGAAATAAACTTATTGATGCCATAATTTTTAAATTCTGATACAAAGATAGTACATTATCGTCCTAAAACCAAATTTTTTTCACAGTTTTTTTATTGGTACCCTCATGTCCCTAGCTCTAAACTGCTCATTACCAGGAGAATGTCTCTTAAAAAAAGGATCGTTTAATATGCTTTTTTGTACTGAATCTTGCCTAACTTTGACCACCATGAGGTCCTCCCGGTAGATCATAAGCATCCCAAGACTAGAAATATCATCGAAATTATCATGTTGGTTATAAGAAATAATTTCCCTCAACAAACCAAGACTTCTTATCTTATCCATATTAACTATTTCAGAACCTTCATCCTCTCCATAAGCCCTACTATCCATCCAGGTTTGTGCTAACTCTCTACCCCAAGCATTAACAATCTCATGTGGAGCAGTCCCCTTCGCATTATTACCTGCTGTATTAGCTTTACTAATCCCCTTCTCCTTCAGAATCTTAGGCTCATCACAAAGTAGATGTAAGCAGTGCTTGTTGTAGAAATAACCATAAATACCTTTATTGGACCTCTCGTAGTTTGCCGTAGCGGAGTAGTACTTCAACATTCTCCTACAGGTTTCGTAGAATTGGTTGGCTGTTGGCCTTCCCTTGAAGTGAGCTACTATCCTATCTGTTAGTCTGTCAAGTATTTGTATTGATCCCAGAGAATCTGTCGTTGACTCGTCAGCATCGTAACTGTCGATCCCTGCTATGTAACGTAATGGAAATACCCTATCATCACCACCTCTGACTGGGTGTTCATAAATCTCAAGACAGCCCTCAACGTAGTTCCAGTCCTTAATAGGATACTCCCTCAATGGAATACCAGTCGGGTCGTACTCATATGTTACAACACCAGACTCAGGCTCAACAGTAAGTTTACTAATGTAAATTGAGTCTAAGTAAGTACTTCTATTAGTAAGAATAGTATTTAGTCTCATCTGTGCCCTGAGGCCATCAAACGGAGAAGAACTAATTCTTAAGAAGGCTTCCCTGGGCGAATTATGTGTCCAAATCCCATTAGCTCCGTAATAACCACACTCGGTAGTTAAGTTGTACGTTAAATCGTTTCTTGTAAATTTAATAGACTTAATAACATCGAACGACCTATCAATGCGTAATTTTGTTTGATAAGAAGCGTACTTATCTAAGACCTCATTCTTTCTTTTAGATGTAAACCTAATTTCTTCAGCAAAAGTATTTACATAAAAAGCGTCAATAAACAAGGACCTTTGTAAAAAAGTGCGTCCTTCCCTATTAGTTTTGTTAGAAACTTTATTTGTAGTGTAAACCCCAAACCCAGAGAGGAGGAGGGATACTCTTTCTAGAAAACGTTCGTGTTTAGAAGCAATCCCTATCCTTTTAACACTGTTATAAATACCTCCGTCAGAGTCAAATACTCCGTTCAAAAATGCTGCAACTACTGACTTTGGACTGGCCATTATGTAATATGGGACATCTACGTCTCTTTTCAACCGTTCTTGCGTCTGACTATAATACACGAGATTTAATCCCATCATAAAGAACCGTAAACTTTTAGAGGTAATTCTTATTCTAACACCCCCATCTTTTTTCCCCATAATTTCGGGCTTAGCTGTCTTACCAAAGAATCTATCTGTTAACTTAAGATACTTATTAATACTCTCCTTATCTCTTTTATCAAACGACATCCCAAGTTCATATTGAAAATGCTTACCTGAAAAATGACCATCTCCCATATACAGACCTATAAACCAGGCCAGCTCTTCATCAATAATAATATCTGATGACATAATTGGAAGATCAGTACCAACCCTAACCGTCTGATATTCTTTCCCAAAAGAATAAGGAAAAAGTTTAACTTTATCTCCGGCCCTAAACTTAGACAATTCTTTATATTCATTACCGTTATAAATATGATGGTTTAAAGTACACTCCAACCTTCTATTATTTTCAGTAACAACTTCGTACAAATCTGCATACCCATTCTCTATTTTGTCTCTAATAGTTGATATCTCCTTAGTACCTTTCTCATAACTAACAAGAGTATGAGCACTAACACACTTTGGCTGTTGGGTAATAAACCTGCGGTAAGCTACCCTGGAGCCTCTCTCACGAAGCTTACGCTTGGCATCTAATGAGTCTTCTGTTAACTGTCGGTAAGAATTACCTTGGGCGTCAACAAGCAGGTGCTTACTCTTGTGAACTCCAGGCAAATACCACAAATCATCAATAAACCAACCACAATCCCCAGTTGCATTCTCATCGTAAATATTCTCGTAAGTCTTTAGTCCATAAGGACTTGGGTCATAAAATAGCTCTTCTAAGTCCTTACCACCAGCTTCCACATTACCCCCAGTACCCCAGATCAGTGGTACACCGGTCATAATATCACCATCACGAAACGTTGGCTCTGCAATAGTGTAAGCATCCAACAGGCCTTTAAACTTACCTGCCTCCTCGAAACACATACAGTCAATACTATCACCAATAGTCTTAAAGGGGTCGTCTTTAAAAGACTTAGCCTGAACCTCAGACATAAATCCATCTTCAGCTTCGACTCCTAATTCATTTGTGTAAACAAAAGACGCTCTAAAGTGGTCTCTTCGGTTTATCTTCTGGCGGCGCTTCGCCCAGTCAGTATTCTTATTAATATGGTTTAGTCCAAAGTGTGTACCGTTAAGAAGTGTCCCATAATGAACAGCCTCGTAGGAAGCTATGACGGTGTGTGACGTAGGAATAAAATTGAAGTTGTAGTTGATAATCCCGCCACTATTAAAAAAGGTAAGTCCCTTACGCCTGGATTTAGCAATAGCTATTCCTTGTAACGACTTACCTCTGTGAGGGCCCTCAGCAAAACACTCCTCAAGTTCCAATCCTAAGTAATACTGGTGGTCTAAGAATCTGGGGAAGGTAATAATCTTCTTAGCACCCTCCTTCTCTAACCCAGTAATTAGGTCGATAGGTCGTGCTCTTATTAAAGTAAAATTAAGGAAGAAATAGTGTCTACCAGAAATCCTTACACCACCAACAGAATACCCCTCTCTACACCTCCTCTCTTGCTCATCCCAATACTCAGTCCAATCCTTACTACCATAAGGAGCACTTGTATAATATCCATAACGTAAAAAATGTCTAGCCTCCTCGCTAAATACTGTTGAGTTAATAAACTTTAAGTATGTATGATTAGTATTTCTAATGGGATTTGGTGTACCTTCTGGCCACTTCTCCGCTACAATAGGTTCTTTACGCCGTCTTCCCATACTATCTTTCTATCCTAAATATCTTCCTAAGGATAACCTCTTTCTTATTACCAATAATACCATTGTTCCTAAGCAGGTTTTCCAACTTAATGTAGTATTCCTTAATAGATCCCCTACTAAGTAGTTCCTTAATAAGGTCTTCGTTTGTAGCTTTTTTAATATTCATTCTAATTGGTCTTCTTAGGTACTTCTCTCAGAGCCAACTTACCTTTTCCCCTAATATTAATATCCTCACTAATCTCCTTTTCCACCATTTCCTCTAGAGTTTTAAGCCCTTTGATAAGCCCACCTAATTTAGAAACATTGTTAATAAGAGTCTCAGTAAACCTACCTGTTTTATCAGTAGTTACATCAACAGTTCTGAAATACTTACGTATCTTGTGTAAGGCTACCCTGGCATCCTGTAGGACACCCATTGAAGCAGTTTGTTGTAACTCATTGTACTTCTTAATGGCGGTCTCAATCCTATCATCGGGTTTCCAACTCTTCTTACTAATAACATCCTTCTTCACCCTCTCTCCCCTAATTTCTGGGTCATATTGTCTGTAAACAGACTGATAATCAGCCATATAATACACATAAGCAAACTCTTCTACTGCCTTGGCCTTAGTTCTGGTGGAATCATCTTCCCAAATATCTTTAAACTCTTTAATAAGAAGAGCCTCAGGAGTAGCTATTACCCTGTTATGATCCACTGTAAATAAATTCATTTTACTAAATCGTTGTCGAAACTGTCTACCTTCTCCCCATTAAATATCGACTTCTCTGGAGACATGTAGGTTGAACGTCTCTTTGAGAAGGCCTTCTCCTCGACTACTACATCTGCTAGTAACCCCTTACACTGATCCACCGTCTTGTTAATTTTATCCTGCCACTCAATTTTAACCTTAAGTGGTTGTAAATGAATGGTCTTCTGTATTTCCATGCAGGTAATAATGTGTTCAAAGAATTTTGTGTCTACGCAAATCATGCCGTCTCCAATTTAGTATATTCCTTCCTCTTCCTGGACTTTTCCTTCATAGTGCGTATATATTTTTTCCTTCCAGGAGTAATAACAAACTTACCTAATCCTGAGATTAAGAAGGTTGGGTAATATTCAGCATCAGTGTCTAACTCATTCATTACTCTGTATCGAAGAAATCTGAATGGTGACCTCACAATATCATTAACCGTAGCGGTAGAAATATCATACTTCTCTGCTAAAGTCTTCATAAACTCATGTGTAGTCTTACGATGCATCACCTGTAGCATTAGACAAAATAATTCTAATCACTACTTCGTCGCTTTTCCTGGTTAAGGGCGTTACTTGAATGTGATAATCAATCTCAGGGTGCTTTTCTGTCCACTCTTTCAGCCTTTTCGTGATAATGTGGAAAAGGGAGATTCCAGCCTCAGTTGTTGTCTTGTAATTAACTTCCTTCTTCATGTTTCGGTAAATCGTTAAACTCTGGTTTATTTTTCAACATGTAGGCAATAAACATTGCGTTACACTGTAAATGTCCTATGTGTGGCTCCCCAGACTCAGGGTCATCCATTTCGCCCCTTAGAAGGGCTGTAAGGTGCCTTAAAAGGGAATCTGTCAGCTCAGTAATAGGTGAACCACGCTTCCAGTTGTCTTCACCAGAAGTGAAGAGTTTAGGCACACTTTCGTTTGTTATCGAAACGTTGTAAATAAATAACTGCTTCAACAATATTGTCAATATTTTCCTGTAACAATCCAATTCCCTGGTTGCATTTACCACAAAGTATTCCTCTGAATAACCCAGTTTTATGGTCGTGATCAATGTGTAGCCTTTCTTTGCTTCCACATATTTCACAGCCTTTTTCACATTCTTCTGTGTAAAAACTTTCGGTGATTCCATATCTAGAAAGCCTTCTAAGAAAGTCTGTCCTTTTACGCCTTTCAACATACTCTGGATCTTCATTTCTTTTCTTACTTCTTTCGCTTTCTTTTTGCCTGAAATCAGCACTTGATCTGTACTTTTCCTGGTAATGTTTAACTTTCTTAGCAACTTCTGGAGAAAGTTTAATTCTTTGTCCTTCGTAACAGGCTCCACACATTCCTTTGGATTTAATAAATCTAATCTTTCCACACTTCCCACATTTGACTTTTGGTCTACCTTGTTTAGTGTAGCAAGCATTACACATCTGCTTAGCGACAATTCTTCCGTACTTATCACACACGGAACACGTACCTGTTTTTGGCATATTTCGTTAAATGTTTCTAGGTTAATATCATAATATTTAGAATATTTTGTGGCCCCATGCATCATCACCCGAACCATCGGTTCCAAGGATTCAAAATCCAGGAGATGCCATTGTAGTTTGTCTGAGTTGTACCTATCGGCTCGATCCATTAGAACAAATCTATTCCTAAACGATGTAGAATACCATAATTTTCCTTACCGCCTAACGCCATAACTTGCGCATTTCTCAAAACCTTCTTACGTTGTATTGGATGATGATTTTTATTAATATACTGAGATAGTGCAAAAGCAGATCTATAGAAGTCTTTGGGTTCTATTCCAAACCAATGTTTTATGTGGTGATTCCAGAAACTACTATTAGTACACTGACTTTTATTTCTCATCCACTTTACTTTATAGCCAAGGTTACTACCATGACCACTCTGGATGAAAGAGTTTTTTAACTTTTTCTTTAATGAAAATGGTCGAACTATCTGGGGCATTGTTACTTCCTTAGTATCCTCAAGCTGCACAAACTCACTTCCAAGAGGGACACTAATTGGTTCTGCGTAACTAATCATATCTCTTCGTTGTTGTAGTAAATAAAATCAACAATAGAAACATCACAACTACCACTAATTAATTGTGGTGGATTGACCGGAACCCCTACATGATTAGTAGAGCTGTAAAATAAGAGCCCTAGCTGTCTCATGTAGAGAACCAAATCAGACATATCCATACCGGTTGGTACAGACGCTACATCATAAGAAATAATACTATCACTCATAAAACTCAAAATTAAACTTCTGTAAATATTTAATCACATATTTAGGATTAATCTCATTATCAACTAAAATATTGGTCTTCCTAAGTTTAGTTAGGACGTTCCTAAACAGAGCAGGTGAAATATCCAAGTCTTTCACCACCCTGTCCCTATTCTTAGCATACAATAAAACCTCCGTACCCTCATTATGGATTTTTAATAATTCTCCAAACACCTGAAGCTCTCTCCTCTTCAGCTTATCAAAGGGTGGTAGAGAACTAAGCAAGTGTAGTGCCTGGTGGAAGTAGATGTCTTGGTTAGTCTTGTACTTCATTACTTGGCATCTTCTAATAGGCACCACTCTGGGAAAGTTTCGTCCCTAATATGTTTCCACTCAATCATTCTCCCAGCTGGATGATTAGCACAGTAGTATTCTACATACTTAGCTCCATCTTCCTTAACCATTGTTACTGGAGAAGGGGAACAGTTTGTACATTTATCAATGTACCACCTCTTAACCTTTCTAGCAGCAACATTCTCTTTATTTTCCATAACCTAAGATGTTTGGGCATTTTTAACTACCTCAATCTTTGGGGTATCTGTAGTAGTAGCTTCAGAATTAGCGGCGTCTTGGGCCTCCTTCATCTTCTGATTAAGGTCTATGACCTGTGTATTTAACCTGTGCTTATCAAGGGACAACTTAAGGTTCTCAACTTCCACCTCCAAAACTTCGTTCTGCTTTTTCATGTGGTTGATGTAACCCTTACGTTGTCTCTCAGCCTCTTGGGCTTCTTTTAAGGTGGGCTGCTTTTGCTCCTCCTGGATTGGTGCAGACTCTTCTGGTGCTGCTTTAACTTCATCACTCATAATACTTAACTCGCTTTAAAAATATGAATACTCCAACTTTCAAGTACAAAGATACGAATCTGAAATAGACTTGTCAAGTTTTTTGACAACTATTTTTAGTAAAAAATACTAACTACCTGGAAATCAGGGAGAATAATTTTATAAGTTACAAACAAAAAAGGCCCCCCTGTGCGGAGAGCCTTAATTATGAAGCCTTAACTAACTTAGAATAGTCCACCCTGTAAATAACGAAGTGGGATGAGAAGTCTATTTTGGGGAGAGATCCGACCTTATTCAAAAGCCCATTCAATCTGCTGGTATCAGAATATCCGACCGGATAAAGTACCCTGGCCTCCTCCTCCTCAATCTCAGCCCAGATATATTTCTTGTGAGCATCTGATTTCGGATAAACTTTGTAAGTAATGGCATCGTTAACCCTAATTAATCCTTCTGTCATGTCGCCTTATTAAAATACAAAGATAATACATTTTGAGTTAAAAGTCAAGTAAAAATACGTCATTTTGGAAGTTATTTTTCAAGTGTAAACAGAAAACAAAAGCCCAGGGGGTAAACTGGGCTAAGGTCCACCAGACAATGCCTGGCTTTATGTGAAGGTCCTCACATCTATCTTAATAATATTATGTTGTTATGAGCTATTTCTTAAAAGACACTATTATGCCCCCCAAAACGCATGGTCTGCGAAATGTTGCTCTTCATTACCAAACTTCACCCTGGTGTACGCTAGGCGTGTTACCGCTGTGCACCGACGTGAGAGCCTTCAATGTGTTTTAAACTCACCCCAGGGCTTATATTAGCAACCTTTTTGTAAGTACCGGAGAAAACCTCACTGTTATTTACAGCTACTAATCCGATGTCTAGTCCACTTAGTGGTTACCCCATATGGACGGTGTCAAAATTCCATTGACCTTACGAGTACAAAGATAATACATTATTCTCCTATTTCCAAATAAAAATGCAATTATTTTTTGCAGTTTTTACAAATCGCCTGAGTATCAGGGAGAATAATTTTCAATAAAGCGCTTAAGTATCACTAATTAAGAATCATTCTAAGAAAAATCATTTGCGAAACACTACATAAAGTGTTAAGAACTGTGAATAAAAAATTATTTTTTAAAAAATTTGATAAGTGTAACAAATATCCACTACTTTTGTTACATAAGTACCCCCCCCCAAGTTGTTTTAGCAATGTAAAGACGTAATCGTCGGTGTGAGTACCATACAATACGAAAGTACCCCCTATGATTTTTTGAATAGTATAGATAGGAGTGTGAGTACCATTTACAACAAACCCTCCCCCTAAATTTTCAAAAGGAAAAGCCCCCCCTGGTGTTTTTACTCCTTCTAATGTCTGACATAACCATTAAAACTGAAAGCCATGAAAATTAAGCAAATCAAGCAAACCTGCTACTACTGTAAGAACACCTTTACTAATGAGAAGCGGAGGATGTTCTGCTCAGACAGCTGTAAAGAGAAGCAAGCTAAAATACTAAGCGGGAAATAACCTAATGACCTAAGCAAGTCAGTAAACTGCTTACTTAGTAATTAACTGTTACTCCTTCTAAAGTCTAGTATTAATCAAAACACTTACGTCATGGTTAAGAAATCACCTCTGCGTTGCACTCGTTGCAATAGTACTAATGCTCACATTGTTCACCGTAATGGAAGAGTTGGCTCTGATTACGCCACTAAGCCTATGGTTAAGTGTGACGATTGTTTAACCCTTAAACCACATAAGAGATGAGCAACATTCAACCTGTTAACCGTGTCTTGCAGGGTCGCAAAGAGCGGTATGAATCAGCAATGCGTGAACATTTCGGTGCTGATTGGAAGAAAGTTTCACGTAGGACTAAAACCTACAATGTTCCACCTAAATCCAACAACCATGCAGTTACTAAATAACATCTTAATTGGAGTAGTAGCATTACTAATAGCTTGTACATTCTTTGCATCATTCGCAATGGATTACCTGTTTGGTACAACCGACTTTGTGCTACTACTTGTTGGAGCCATCGTAGTACTGTCTATTGTAATGGTTGGCTTACTTAAGTGGAGTGATGAATTAGCAATAAAACGTCACTTGGCTGACCAACATAAGGGAGAGAGTTAATCTCTCCTTACCAGGGGTTAAATTTTTACTCCTTCTAAGCTTTGTCTACTAATTAATCATTTTATTAATCACATTTAAAACTGAAGAACTATGCTAAGAATTGTTAGAATTCGTTTATCAGACAACCCTGACGCTGAAGTTTCAGAAGACGGGAAATTCAATGTTATGACTGACAAGCGTCAGTATCTTCTGGTGGATCTTGAAGATCCGAGTAATCCCTTTAAAGGTGTTACTACCAGAATGATCAGCCAACAGTTTAATTCGAGAGAAGAAGCTGTTTGGCGTATTGACATCCCTGCATTGAAGAAGCTGGTTGGTACGGTTGTTAAAGGTGAAGTTGTCACTCGTGACGTTGAGCCTTACGAAATTGGTGAGAATACTGTTACCAAGTACACAACCGTTGTGTTTGCTCATGAATCGGTTGAAACTGTCTTTAACCAGTCAGATCATCCAATTGTTGAGCAACAGACTGAACCAGCTGTTGTCGAAGCGGTAGAAACAACTGAGAGTGTCGAAGAGATCGCTTCTTAGACACTTTCTCGAACTAAAGGTAGTTTAACGGCCATTCAGGTGCTTCGTGCGTCTGAGTGGTTCGTTAGCCTTTTATAGACTATATAATTAATTATAAATATAATGGAAATATATACAACTATTACAATGGGGATATTATTTCTATTTGCCCTTGGAATATTCTACTTTACATTAAAAGATGATTAACTATAAAAATATAAAACTATGACTCACAGTATATACATAACCATCCCTATATTAATGTTTGTAGCCTTTTGGTTATTTATAATAATTAGACAGCTGTGGTTAGAATATAAATATACTAAAATACTTTACAATGAATAACACACCATAAAAATATAAAACAAGATGAAATATTTAGTTTACCTATTAATCGGAGTAGCAATCTGGTTCTTTGGGTTCTTTGAAGACATTACATACAATGTTTTTCCAGACCAGACTTATTACCACTACATATTTATTTTTATAGGAGCATTTGTCTTTGGATTCAATTTAATGTCCTTCATAAGGTTCCTACGTAGTTGATTTATGTCAACTTAAGCATTGATATATGTCAATAAAAGTACTGATATAGATCAACTAAAGTATTGATGTATATCAATGAGTAACTTGTAAGTGCTTGAGTGTGAGGGGTATTACCAACACTCTTACCCTTTCTTCACCCCACTTACACCCACATTTTTCCACTTTATGCTTATCCTTACAGTATCGCATTTAAGCAACTTATTTATTTAGTCCTTATTATCTAAAAAATAACCTTTAAAAACAATAATAAGGACAATATTATACATTAACTGTCCTTATAAACATCAAAATCATGTTTAAGAACATATTATTAAGACTATTCTGGGTCATTATTCTTATACTATTTATAGGAGGAGGAATGTTCACACTTTTGATAATACTAGGAGCTGATAAGACAGAAAAAGTAATGGATTACCTGGTAGATAAATTAAAGTAATTTAAAAAAAGGATTAAGATATGTCAAATTTAAAAATCTCACTAGTAGAAATGCTTCGTTTTCTCTCAGTGGAAGAGCTAGAAAGCTTAATTAAAGTAGCTACTGCTTACAAAGAAAATAGAGAAGGTAAGAAAGCTTTGCCGTCTCGCATAAGACACTCTAATGTGCCTCTTAGACTACGTAATGTTATGAGAGCAGCTAATATAGATACTTGGGAGGGATTATCTTGCTTTACCAGAGAACAAATATTGCGTTTTCGCAATATCGGTTGTGGTTCTGTAGAGCTAATAGATCTTAATTTTAAGGCACGAGGCTTATCATTTAAGGAGTGAAAACTCTAAGCTGGATCGCCGCATTCTTTTCCTTAAGCGGAGTAATCCTAAATGCCTATATGATTATCTGGTGCTGGCCTGTCTGGTGCATCGCAAATCTGCTTTGGATGTATTGGGCTTATCAAAAGAAAGAGTTTGCACAAATTATCTTATGGGTAGTGTTCACACTAGCTAACTTTTATGGCTGGTACAATTGGTCAACAATATAAATAAATAAACAAGTTATGGAAAGTGAAATTATTAAAACAAAGACAGAACCTAATGAGAGTTATACAAAAGGTCATTTGTATTCCTGTTATGAAGACCCCACCTTAGTACTATTATGTACACAAGATACTCCATTTGGAGATGTTATGCCGGGAGTAATTGTTACACTTGGCAAACTAGGTTCAACACGTATTTTAGGAGAGTATCGGTCTGATTGGATTGATGGTTTTAGACCATTTAAAGGAACTATTGTAATGACGGAGGAATAATTATGGAAACACTAGGTGGAATATTTCTAGCTATCTTCCTTAATTTGTTTGTAATAGGACTAATCTGCCTGGCTGCTTACATGATGCAAGATAAGTAAACAATGAATTTTATATTTTTCAAAGCAACTTCGCTACATAATATTAAGAAATATGTAGTTACAGAAGAAGAATTAACTGGGAAAGAGAAAGATCTACTCTTGGGTGAGATAATTAACATGTGGAATAAGAGTCCAAAAACTAATAAAGTTAAGTTCTTTCACCACATAACTAGAGGAATATTTTAAAATACATCCACTGTGAGGTATGCCTGAGAGGATGTATGGCATACTATACAAGTAAGGATAGCCATTGAAAAGATGGTACACAGGGCCTTAATCAGGCAGCACTTACTTGTTTATATTTTAACTTTAAAAACAAATAATTATGAGACCAGAAATAATTAACTATGATACATACAAAGAAGTATTTCTCGTACAGTTTGTACCCAATTGGCTGGAAAAACTGTTTGGGTATGAAACTACAACACAAAGATTTAAGCACAATGATGAACAGTTTCTTGATGATTTGACTTGGTGTTGGTATGATTATGACACAGGTGAACAGTTTGGAAGATTTCCAATGTTGGATGAGTATTTACGTCTTAAAGAATGGAAAGGATAAGCTATGTGTTTCTTCGTATCAAAAGATAAGAAATATGCTAAGCCTTTCATTGCAAAGAAAGACATTACTTGTATTAAGAAGGTAATAAGAGATGGAGATAATTATCGTCCCTTGTACCAAAGAAATACAATAATCTACACCTTAGGTGTGAAGGCCGAGCTACTAAAGGGGACAAAACTGGAAATCAGAGTATCACCCCTTGTCTTTAAAGAAACCGACGGTAATTTAATAGATGAAGGATTTCATTCCTACTCTCTTCCTTTAGTTAAGAGAGCAAGAGCATTTCTTGAGTCCAGATTAACACCGGTAGAAACTGCAATCCTGGAGTGTACAATTCCAAAAGGAACAGAGTACTACTACAATCCTGTAATGGGAGAGTATGTTAGTACCGCAATAGTACCAATTAAAGAAACAGATTTTTAATTCAAAAAATAATAAAAATGGATGTACTAGAAAGAGAAGAATTAGAAGCAAAAGTTAAGATTGAAGAAACTAAAGTATGTAAAAGATGTGGAGAATTTAAGTCTTTATCTGAATTTAGAATATCTGCAGTACACAAGAAACCAGAATCCATTTGTTTGACATGTCGTAAGAAGGCTTTTGTTAAGACAATGGCAATCAGAGCTAAATCAAGATCCAAACACAAAAAAAGAATGTGTATTCGTTGTGAAAAAAACAAGCCTCTTACAAAATTTACAAATCGTGGACGTATTTGTGAAGACTGTAGGATCTTAGATATGAGAATTGGATCTGTTGAAGAATCCATTAAAGAACCAAATGTTTCTTCAGCCCCTACAATAATCCAAGTAAAAGCAGGTATTGTAGCTGCTCTGCTTGAGGTTGTATCAAATAATAATTATGATTTTACATTTAAAATACCTAAATTAGAGATAGTAATAAGTACTAAAAAAGAAATGTCATGACAAATTCAGTAACCAAAATTCATTCAAATTTAAAGACAGCTAAAAATGTAAGAGAGTTCCGTGATAATATGTTAGTAATTATGAACGACTTTTACAATGGAAAACTAACTTTACATGAAGCACGTGTGCTTACTAGGATGGGCTATGTAATACTAAAGAGTGTAGATTTAGAGCACAGACAGTCTAAAATGTTAAACATTACAATTCCAGTTAAATTCTTATCACCAAAATGAAAAAACCAAACCCAAAACTACCAAAATATTGGGTAGTAAAAAATGATGGATCACAGTTATTTAAAGATACTGTGCTAAAATATCTAAATGAAACTTATGATCAAGAGTTTGCAGGGCATGGAGTAACATTTGATGCTCATCACGGTTTTGATGGCAATACTGGGAGTAGAAATGGAACAGACTTTTGGTGGGGAACAGTTATATTTCAAAACAATCCAACAGTCTTAACTCTCCAGGAATTTATTGAACTAACAACTGAGCCCGAAGTTAAAGAGAAGCATCAGTTTAAAGAAG
>Ga0208015_1000655_pt1 | contig 15880 bp, 12 predicted proteins | sample 26BtaG_FD_184101 | JGI IMG/M metagenome (GOLD analysis project Ga0208015, IMG submission 184101) | Marine viral communities from Cariaco Basin, Caribbean Sea - 26B_WHOI_OMZ_CsCl (SPAdes) (version 2) | ecosystem: Environmental > Aquatic > Marine > Oceanic | place: Caribbean Sea: Cariaco Basin...
AATATTGGTTTGAAGGCCTCACTCGCCTGCCCTGCTCGGTCGAGATTGCCAGCGAATTCCGCTATCGCAATCCTGTGGTCGTTGATAACACTTTGATGATTTGTATCTCACAGTCTGGTGAGACCGCTGATACGCTGTCTGCCTTACGTGATATCCAACGTCGTAGCAAAGCCGGTGAAATCAATGGTTTTATTAGCCTCGCCCTATGTAACGTTGCGACTTCCTCATTGGTACGTGAGACGGATATCTTCTTACCAACGCTGGCCGGTGTTGAGATTGGCGTTGCCTCTACTAAGGCCTTTACCACGCAGTTAGCCGCCTTGATGCTACTGGTGTTAAAAGTGGGCCGTGTGCAATCGCGTATTAGCGATGACGTCTTTAATGAAATGATTGTTGAGCTGCATAAACTCTCTGGGCAACTTTATAGCAGCTTAAGTTTAGACCCAGCCATCGCTGAGTTAAGCGAGAAGTTTGAAGCGAGAAAGAGTGCTATTTTCTTAGGCCGTGGCGTGCAGTTCCCTATCGCTCTAGAAGGCGCGCTAAAGCTTAAAGAAATCTCTTATATCCATGCGGAAGGCTATGCTGCTGGCGAGTTGAAACATGGCCCGTTAGCCTTGGTCGATAAAGATATGCCTATCGTGGTGCTAGCCCCTAAAGACAGTATGCTGGACAAACTTAAAGCCAATATGCAAGAAGTGCACGCGCGTCATGGTGAATTGTTTGTCTTTGCGGGTGAGAACACGCAGATTGAGAGCGATGAGCGTCTCCATGTCATTCAAGTGCCTGATGTGAATGAAATCTTAGCGCCTATCGTTTATAGCGTGCCGATGCAGCTATTGTCATATCACGTTGCGGTATTACGGGGTACAGATGTCGATCAGCCACGTAACCTTGCAAAATCAGTTACGGTTGAATAATTATATTATTATCAAAAACTTAGTTTAATTTAATAATTAACATTCGTTCGAACAGAAGACCCCGCTATCGTATAGACCATAGCGGGGTTTTTTATGAGCTCTAAAATATCGTCGAAATTTATCACGCGACTATTAGTGCGATAAAAAGCGATATATCAAAGACAGTAGCTATATAATTGCACCCTCTAAACTACTAATTTCTAAGCTTCTAATATCTAAAAGACGGGCACTGACAGCATGGTTATCGAAAACGACACTCCTAACCCAATAGAAATCATCTATGAAGATGAGTTTATGGTAGCAATAAACAAAGAAGCGGGTCTCTTGGTGCATCGCAGTTGGCTGGATAAAGGCGAGACGCGCTTTGCTATGCAGCTCACCCGTGATGCGGTAGGGTGCCATGTCTTTCCAGTACATCGGTTAGACAAGCCTACTTCAGGCGTGTTGTTATTTGCCAAGAGCTCAAGCGTCGCACGCAGCTTGAATGAGGCTTTTACGGAGCACCAAGTGACCAAGCAATATCTAGCCGTGGTGCGCGGTTATATGTCAGAGCAAGGTAGCGTTGATTATGCGTTGAGCTTTAAGCCCGATGCCATTGCTGATAAGTTAGCCGACTTGGACAAACCTGCTCAGGAGGCGGTAACCCATTGGCAAAGTTTGGCACAAATTGAGCTGCCCTTTGCCGTATCAAAAAAGCATGATACCAGCCGCTATAGTCTCATGCGCTTAATCCCTGAGACTGGGCGCAAGCATCAACTACGTCGGCACATGAGACATTTATTTCATCATATAGTGGGTGATACTAGCCATGGCGACGGCCGCCATAATCGATTTTTTCGTAATCAATATGACTGTACGCGTATGCTGCTGCATGCCCAGACTTTAGCGCTTAGTCATCCGGTCACTGGTGAGCCCTTGGTGTTAAAAGCAGGATTAGATGAGCAGTGGCTGCGTATCTTGGAGGAGTTTGGTTGGGTAGAGAGTGCTGAAGTTTAAGCTGCGTAAAGTTCAGGGTCCATCTTAGATAATGTTGGCTATCAGACAATCCCAGCATGGTTCAGCACAGTTCAGCACAGTTCAGTTCAGCACAGTTCAGTATAGCTATCAAAGAAACAGTTGTTATTAGGAAAGCCCATGCTTCTTAGTTTTATTGCACGCCATAGCACAGTAATTATGCCAATTTGTGCCGTTGTGGGCTTTGTTTTTCCAGACTTATCTAATGCAGTATTGGTATATTTACCGCAAATATTGTTCTTCTTGATGTTTTTTACTTTACTAGGCATTGACCAATATGCGCTGTTAAAGCGTATAGCGACAAGCTATGTCTGGGTTTTTGCCTTGTTACAAAGCGGAGGCATGAGTCTAGCTTTAATAGTCATAGCTTATGCACTCGGTGTGCGTGGCGATTGGCTATTGGCGATTGCAGGTCTGGGTGCCACTGCCCCATTGTTCGGTAGTGGTGCGTTGGTCAATGCGGTGGGGTTTGATGCACAACTGGCGACGGCAAAAACTATCGCTGCTACGCTCGTTATGCCCTGTACCTTATTAGGCGTGTTGTGGCTATTAGGCGATGACAATGCGCATATAGACGTTGGCACGTATATCAATCGCTTATTAGTTTATATTGTTATGCCAATAGTGCTGGCTGTGGCGGTGCGTCGGTTCGTTTCACCGCCTATTTTGTCGCGTTATTATCCCAAAATTGCACAGTTTAATATTTTACTGCTAATGTTATTTCCACTGGGACTGATGGCAGGGTTTCGTACCACATTTGACCATGATCCGTGGCAAGCGTTGTTATTACTAGGGCTGAGTTCGGTATTGGCATTGGTGTTTTATTTTACCGCTTATATGATATATCGGCGTTTTGGCGATGAAAACGCCATTGTCGCGGCGCTAGTGTGTGGTGGCCGTAATGTATTACTGGCTTACACCATAACTGTACCCTTTATGGGTGCCGTGTTCCTACCGTTATTGGGTGCTTTTCAATTGCCAGCATTTTGCTTGCCCTTACTGGGCAAATATATGGCAAAACGCCATATAACTCGATCTATGGATTTAAAATCAGGTTTCTGAACCGGCCTGACTAGTGATAGATGCGTTAGCGTTTATAGGATTTGTTTTTTGATTATACCCCTGTAGAATCGCTAAATAAGAACGCTGTTTAAGCTAATAAACGACTTAAAATATACCGCTATATGAGAACTATTCAAAATAGACAACCAAAGCAACTATGATTGCCTACCCCAATAGAAAAACCCCCGCTACGGTCAGACCATAGCGGGGGTTTTTATGTACTCTAAAATACTATCGGTCGTTTATTAGTGCATCTATAAAATGGCCAGCACACCTTTATAAAGGAAGAAACAAGCCACAACGAACAACAACACTGCAAAGCATTTCTTTAATAGCTCTGGCGATAGCATATGCGCGACTTTTGCACCGAGCTTAGCCGTAAAGAAGCTCATGCTACCAATGCCTAAAAAGGCATAAATATGCACAAAGCCAATGGTATTGGGCACATGAATTTCCTGCTGTATCCCAAAAATCATAAATCCTAACGCACCGGCAATCGCAATAGGCAGACCACACGCCGCTGATGTGCCCACCGCTTTTTGCATCACTACCCCATAGCGCGTGAGATAAGGCACCGTTATGCTGCCGCCGCCAATGCCGAAAATGGCAGAAGCTATACCTATGCCCGCCCCTGCCATTAATTGGTTAGGCTTTGAAGGTAGGGTTACATGAGCATCATTAATATCAGCGCTGGCATTAGCAGCCGTCTGCTTTTTGCCCCCTTTAAACATTTTTTGTGCGACCCATAGCAAAAATAGACCCACGATGATCTGTAGGTGTACCCCAGAGAGCCAGCCGGCAATCCCTGCGCCAAAAAAGCAGCCCAATGCCATACCGGGCGCTAGATTTTTGAATATTGGCCACATGACAGCGCCATTTTTATTATGAGCCATCAAGGAGCTGATAGAAGTGACGATGATGGTCGCCAATGAGGTGCCTAGCGCCAGATGCATAATGGTGTCAGCGCTGTAGCCCATTTGGCTAAAAACGATATATAACAGCGGTACGATGATGGTACCACCGCCCACGCCAAAAAGCCCCGCAGCAAATCCTGCTAGCGCGCCTATGATTAAAAAGATGATTAATTCCACAGGATATTTTCTTCGTAGTGAAAAGCTACTCTCAACTTATTAGCAGGATAGTAGGCTGAGGCTTTAGCCCAACAATTTAATATCCTACCCACTAAAAGTGGGCTAAAAGCCGCAATCTAAGTTAAAAATAGCTTTAGTTAGAGGATTATTAGGGACTGCCGGACAGAGCCTAATGAATGAATGTAAAAAGCTAACTTACGCTAATTCGACCTGTCCAATTTGATGATAGCCGCGTTTGAAATACACCAAGCTTTCCTCATGCTCGCTTTGCTGAATGGCGACGACTCTGCAGATAAACACACTGTGTGTGCCCACGCGCTGAATCTCCTCAATCTCACAATCAAAACTCACCAAAGCGTCTTCTAAAATAGGCGAACCTGTGACCAATTGGGTCCAAGCTCCCTGTTTAAAGCGCTCTTCTGAGCACAATTTAGAAGCAAAGGTATTGGATATGGGCTCATGATGCGCGCTCAAGACATTGACGCTCAAAACTTTATTTTCAATAAAATGCTCATGCGAGCGCGAGGACTGATTCATGCAGACCAGCAAGGTTGGCGGAGTATCGGTGACGCTGCATACCGCAGAAGCGGTAAACCCATGACTGCCCGATACCCCTTGCGTAGTGATCACATTGACTGCCGTCGTTAACGAAGCCATGGCATCTCTAAAGTCGCTTGCTTCAATCATCATTCAAATCCTAAATCTGCGCTCGATAAGTTAATTAATTGTGTGCATTGATTATGGTGATCAATTAGTCAAAAGCCAAATTTTGCGCAAGTTTCGTCGATTAATTAAGCTGTCAGCTCATTACGTACGATTGCCGCACCGGCACTTAACGCCGCCAGCTTACCGCGGGCTACTTGGCGTGACAATGGCGCCATACCACAATTGGTCGCAGGATAGAGCTTGTCCGCATCGACAAATTGTAGGGCTTTGCGTAGCGTATCGGCGACTTCTTCCGGCGTCTCGATAGTATTGGTCGCCACATCGATAGCACCAATCATGACTTTTTTACCGCGAATCAATTCAATCAATTCCATAGGCACATGCGAGTTTTGGCACTCAAGCGAAACAATATCGATTTTAGACTGCTGCAGTTTCGGGAATGCTTGCTCGTATTGGCGCCATTCCGAACCTAACGTCTTTTTCCAATCGTTATTGGCTTTGATGCCATAGCCATAGCAAATATGCACAGCGGTTTCACACTTTAAGCCTTCGATGGCGCGCTCTAAGGTAGCAATACCCCAGTCATTCACATCATCAAAGAACACGTTAAAAGCCGGTTCATCAAATTGAATAATATCTACCCCAGCGGCCTCTAACTCTTTAGCTTCTTCATTAAGGATTTTAGCAAATTCCCAAGCTAACTTTTCACGGCTTTTATAATGACTGTCATATAGTGTATCAATCATTGTCATCGGGCCAGGCAACGCCCATTTAATAGGCTGATCGGTTTGCTGGCGTAAAAACTTGGCATCGTCCAAAAAGACTGGCTTTTGACGGCTTACCGCGCCCACGACTGTAGGTACGCTAGCTTCATAGCGATTGCGAATTTTAACGGTCTCACGATTTTTAAAATCTACCCCGTCAAGATGTTCAATAAAGGTAGTCACGAAATGCTGACGTGTTTGCTCACCATCGCTGACAATATCGATTCCGGCATGCAGTTGCTCTTGCAAAGAAACGCGCAAGGCATCTTGTTTGGCCTCTAACAATTGCTCGCCTTTTAGTGCCCAAGGGGACCAAATTTTTTCAGGCTCGGCCAACCAAGATGGTTTTGGCAAACTGCCCGCCGTTGAGGTTGGTAATAAGAGTGATTCTAGGGATAAAGTGCTCATGGTATCTCATCTTTTATATTTAATATTTTGGCTTTGGATTGCTACTAGTTAGATTGCTAACAGCTAGAACTTCACTCATTAAGCAGCGTGTTTATTAGCAGTCGTATTGATATCCGCAGTTTCTGTCACACTATATTTTGCCGCCCACTCTTCAAGAATGTCTTGATAAGGCTTGATGAAAGCTTCTTCCGTAAACTTACCTTGCTTGACCGCCATCTGACTGCGCTCTTCACGATCATAGACGATTTGCGTTAGCGAATAATCTTGATACTTCAAGCTAGGCTGATATACCTGAGCGGCAGTAGAATTGGCATTGTAAATTTCAGGGCGATAAATCTTTTGGAAAGTCTCCATCGTACTGATAGCACTAATCAATTCGAGATCCGTGTAATCACTCAGCAAGTCACCAGCGAAATAAAACGCTAAAGGCGCCACGCTACCCGCAGGCATAAAGTAACGCACGGTTAAGCCCATTTTATGAAAATAATCATCCGTTAACGAATACTCATCCTGTTTGTACTCCACCCCTAATACAGGGTGCTGATTGGTCGTACGCTCATAGGTTTTACTGGTAGAGACGCTAAGGCAAATCACCGGTTGTTTGTTAAATTCGGCTTGGTAAGCTTCTGAATTTAGTAACGATTGGAACAGCTTGCCGTGTAAGTCACCGAACTCTGCAGGGGGTGGCGTGCCAGGATTCTTATCAAAATGGTCCAACAGCACTACGCTAAAATCATAATCGCGCACGTAAGAAGAGAAACTGTTACCAATCATGCCGTCAATACGCTTATTTTCTTTGTGATCCACAATGGTGGTTTGCAGCGTCTCAATGACCGGGAAGGTATTGCCATTGCCTTCAACATCTAGGTTGGCAGAGATGATATCCACTTCGACAGAATAACGATCTGCGTTTGGATTGTCCCAATGCGCTAACGTGTTAAAACGATTATTTATCATACGTAAGGTTTTGCGCAAATTCTCCTGGCGCTGCTCGCCACGAGCTAAGTTTGCAAAGTTAGTGGTCAGACGCGTGCTGTCTGCAGGCTGATAATTTTCATCAAAACGAATTTTTTTAATCGTATATTTAAATACTGTACTCATGGCGATTCCTACCCTAATCCAAACTCATTAACTGAGATAAAACCAAATTTCTGTATGGAAGGAATCATACCCAATCGCTTACATGAATGAAAACGATACTATTTAATTTTAAGATGAATTTTATTCATGTTTAGGATTTGTGGTTGATAGGAAAAGGGAATAAAGGCAGTTTGGATAACGACTTCCGGAAGAAATAATTTTTGTGAATTTCTAAGTAATAAGAATATTTTGTAGGAATAAAAAATTAAGGCTTGAATCATTTTTCCTTTAAGTAGCTGGTAAAAGACAATAAAATTGTTCTATTTCAACTACAATATGTCATATGGTAGCTTAACTACTACACCAACCTAATTTGAAAATAGTTATCTAAGATAGCAGACGTCGAAAATAATAAAGGTAGCAATATCTATTCGACTAAAATATGCGGAGAAAAAAATTTTGTCTATAACCACTGTAATTGGCATTGTGTTACTAGTTGTCTTCACAGCAGTATTTATCTACGATGTGTTATACCCAAAAGTTATAAACTTATATTTTAAAAGTAAGAATTTTATCGCTATAAAGGACAGGGTTAATCAACATATCGACGAATGTAATGAGCTAAACGAACATATAGAACAGCTAAAGTTATCTTATACTCATGTAGAGTCCTTTGATTATGGTGAAGGACGCTTGTCGGATGACAGCAGCTACAATATGAGAAGAGGGCAATGGGCAACTGAAATGAAAAACAGATGGACACACCAGTGCTCATCTACCATCGTGAAAAATGCTAATAACCAACCGTTTAAATACTTCTGTAAATACTTCAACATAAATTCTGATGAAAAAACATTGGAAAAGTTTGAAGAGGTATTGAATGACTTCTCTGCGGTGGAACAAGGTAAGCATTTATTAACTAATGAAAGAGACGCTATTGTATCAAGTATCAGCGACTCTATACCTGCATACATATTAAAGAATTATCGAAATAGAGTTAATAAAGAGTTAGGTTTTAGGGACATTAGTTTATCTGGCTTATACTTCCCTGTTTATACTTTTCAATACGTTTCTGCAGGTGGAAATAGTTCATCAAGGTTCGACTTGAAGTTAGATATAGAGCAATTAGAAAGATTTATAAACTACTTAGCTAATTTAGTAAAATTTCAAAATAGTGTGGCGGGTCAGAGAGCATTGATGACTCCAAAGCTAAGAGAGAAGATAAAAGTAAGAGATGGCTTTACCTGCAAAATCTGCAGTCTTTCGACGGCTGACGAGAAGAACCTTTTATTAGAAATTGACCATATTATTCCTCTTTCAAAGGGAGGCATTACTTCTGAAGACAATTTGCAAACGTTATGTTGGAAATGCAATCGCTCTAAAGGGTCAAAAGTATTGGACACGCCGAACTCTATTCATAACCAAGCAGCTGAAAATCTTAAACAGAACAAAGCGGCCGATAGTAATGCTAAGCAGACTAAAAAAATAAGAGATAATATAAAGTTAGAACAACCAAAGAATTTAGACAATACAAAGAATCATACTCCTATCTCGGATAATGCATATCTAAAGGCATCAAATCCCTTATATGATGAAATAAAACAGCAACCTTCTTCTAATGATGAAGAGGTTTATTTGACATACTTTCCTATCGATATAGACCTAGAAGAAACACTTTCTGAGCAAACGGAAACAAAAATAGAAACACAGAAACCAGAAACTCTAACCCGAGCACAAATGAACGCTCTTAGATCAGCGAAAGAATATCTTGAATATTCAGGATATTCACGTGATGGCTTGATTGATCAGCTTCATGATGGAGATAAGTACGCCATTATCGATGCTACTGCTGCAGTAGATAGTTTAAGTATTGATTGGAAAGAGCAAGCTGTTAAATCAGCAAAAGATTATATTGAATATTCAGGTTATTCACGCAAAGGCCTCATTGAACAACTCCAAGATGGAGATGATTATACTGCTATCGATGCTACTGCTGCAGTAGATAGCTTAGACATTGATTGGAAAGAACAAGCTCTTAAATCAGCAAAAGACTATATTGAATATTCAGGTTATTCACGTAAAGGTCTAATTGAACAACTCCAAGATGGAGATGATTATACTGCTATCGATGCTACTGCTGCAGTAGATAACTTAGACATTGACTGGAAAGAACAAGCTGTTAAATCAGCAAAAGAGTATCTTGAGTATTCAGGCTACTCACGTACTGGCTTGATTGAGCAACTTCATGAAGGAGATGAATATACTGTAAGTGAAGCAACTTATGGTGCAACAAAGGCTGGTGCTTAGAGTGTATTATCTAAATACTCAGTACGCACTCCTAAAAACTAGGCTAAATACCTATTATTAAATTTTTCGATAATAAATAAATAGAAAAGGAAAACACAGTGCCACAAGCTCAGCCAATTATCGAAACCACTAGCTCTCTGACCAAAAAACAGCACACTGCGTTAAAAATTCTCACTATCGCGGGCTATCTAGAAGGCACGTCTTTCTTATTACTGCTTGGCGTTGCTATGCCGCTTAAATATATGCTGGGCATGCCGGAAGCAGTGAACTACGTGGGTATGGCGCATGGCGTCTTATTTATCGCCTATATTCTGATTCTTATAGGAACAGCTAGCAAAATTAAACTGCCTATTTGGGCTATACCTGCCGGCGTAATTGGGTCATTCCTACCATTTGGTCCCTTTATATTTGACCACCTATTAAAAAAACATATTAAGTAGCATAGATACTCTGCAAAGCAATCCTCATAAAAAAGCCCATAACTCTTACAGTTACGGGCTTTTTATTTGGTCTAGGGACATATAATTATTAGCATATTTTCTTAGCGTACGGTCTTACTGCTTGGCCGCTTCAATCTGAATATTAAGGGTCACCTGTTTACTCATTCCGAGCAAAACATACTTGTTAATCCCCCACTTGGTCCGGTCAATTGTAGTCGTAAAATCGCCACCACAAACGGATTTTTTGAGGATAAGGCTAAAGTAACAATTATATTTGATGGCTGTCAGTTGTACAGGGTGAGTCTGTCCATGTAAGGTCAGATTACCATCGATACGGGTGATTTGTGGATACACCGTGCCTTTAGCGAAGTGCCACTGGGTTGACTCAAACCTAGCAGATGGATAGCGCTCGGCATCAAAAAAGTCTGGGCTTTTTAGCACCTTATCAAAGTCTTCGTTACCCGTATTCAAAGATTGCATAGGTATATCTATCGCAATATGTCCCGTTTTATCCTGAGCATCATACTGCAATTGTCCGGTGAGATTATAAAACCCGCCAGTATTGGTAGAGGTCTTAAAATGATCAATGGCAAAGCGCACATTGGCATGCGTTGGATCTACCTCATAAGTGGCTGCCTGACTAATACTAACCAAACCGGCGGTCAATAATAGGGTCTGTAGACAATAGCGATAATAAGGTGTTCGTTGAGATAAAGAGTCGCGCATAGTCTCAATCCTTGAGTAAGAGACTTTAAGTGTAATCTTTTCAGGGGTTTCACGTACTTTTTTATTGGTAAATTTTATAACAAAACAACCTTCTTACTATTTAAACTTAGACTCTGTAAATTTCTTATCCTTAGTCTAGCCCTTACTGCCATCGAGCATACTGATAGGATCAACGCTAGCTGCTTTACGCGCAGGATAAATAGTCGCTAAACAAGTCACGAATAGCGTGGAGAAAATAATAATACCAATATCACTAATACTCAGTTGCGCAGGTAAAGCCTCCACAAAGTAATTATCAAACAACCCTAATTGAAAAGTAGTATCAACCCAAGCTGAGAGCGATTGAATATTTAGAGCAATTCCTACCCCTAATGCTAGTCCGGTTAAACTGCCTAATACCCCAATAATACAACCTTGTATGATAAAGATATGCGTAATGACTCTAGGAGTGGCTCCCAATGTTTTTAAGATGGCAATGTCTGCCTTTTTTTCAGTGACGCTCATGATTAGGGCGGAGACAATGTTAAAAGCGGCCACTAGAATAATTAAGAATAACAGCAAAAACATAACAGTTTTCTGCATACGGATAGCACTATAGAGACTACCATGCGTTTGCGTCCAATCACTACGGGCAAAACTAATATCAGGCATCTCTTCTACACTCGTGAGCGCTTTGATAGCCGTTTCTTCTGCGGTAAAAACATCGTCTACCTTAAGACGAATACCCATAGCGCCATGCGGCAACTCTAAAATGTCTGAAGCATCGTCCATGGCGATATAGCTCATCCACTTATCCACTTCTCTACTGACATGAAAGATACCCGTCAGCGTATAAGTTTGAAAAGTTGGCGTCATACCGGAGGTAGAGTCGGTAGGTCTAGCTAAGACAATAGCTACCTTATCACCCAGTTTTAAACTGTATTGCTCGACAGCATATTGACCGAGAATAATATGCTGACTCCCTGACATTAAGCTTGCCAAGTCTCCTTGCACCATACTCTCCCCAAGTATAGAGACTTGATTTTGCAGCTGTGGGTCTATGCCATTTAAGACCGTACCATGCATCTCGCCTGCTGCAGAAATCATCCCTCGAGCCTTTACAAATGGGGCTGTGGCCACAATATTGCTATCGCTTGCTTGCACTTGTTTAGCTATGCTCTGCCAATCTGGTAATGGTTTAGAGGGATGTAAAGCGGCTTGTGGCACCATACCTAAAATCTTAGTTGAGAGCGCGGTTTCAAAACCATTTAATACGGAGGTAATAACAATTAAGGCAGCAACTCCTAATATTAGGCCGCCCATAGACACTAAAGAAATAAAGGATAAAAATTTATTAGAACTTTTTGACCGGGTAAAGCGTAGCCCAATCAATGCTGTTAGGGAACGCTGCATAAGTGACATAGTCTCGCAGGTAGCATGCTGGTGATAAGAAGAATCAATGAAAAATGATAATAAGCAGTGATAATAAAAAGTAGTGATGAAGAATAGTAATGAAAAACGGCTATAAGAAAGATAAGTCCATTGCAGGCTCTAGAAAGTGATCACTGCAATGACCTACTATCTTCTTAATATCAAAAGGATTTGGTTAATTCGACTGAGACTCCATTTTTACTATATTCCTCAAAGACAGAATTACTGCTGACCTTCTGGTAGTTCCAACTAAAGCGCGGAGTTAAGCTCATAAGATGAAAGTCTCGGTTCCATAAGGTCACGTCAGCACTGTACTCTTGGTTTTCGCGCTTAATACCGAAGAAGTTTTCGCCCTTATAGTCGCGCTCTCCATAGCCTAAACTAACTTGAGTAGAGTAGCCTTTAGGCCAGGTCTGACCCCAACTCACTCGTCCGCCTTTTCTTGTAAAAGAGTCCGCATCAGACTCGGCATCTTTGCGCAGATAATCTGCGCCCAACGTCCAAAACTGTTTATGATTTGGCATATAGATTAGGGTATTAGCATACAGCTGCTCATCACCGTCGTTATAACGGTAACTATCGGCATACTCTGCTTGAGCCCATCTAATCAATCCTTGGTAGCGCCATTGGGGGCTTAGCCACTGGCCAAGACTGGCCTTAACACCGGTAGTATCGGCATAACTTTTGAGACTATCGCTACCATTGGTGCCACCGCCATACCACCGTTTATTATAAAACGGCGTTAGCTCCACTTCGGTCGTGACATTTTGGTAGCCTACACCTACTCCTAGCCCTGCCGTCATGTCATTAAATTTCTTATTGTCCCAGTAATAGTGGCCGTAGCTGTTTAAATGCAGGGCTGTGAATACTTTATTATCATAAAACCACTTTTTATCCCCTGATAGGGCAAAATCGACTCCTTTGCCAGATTCGGGAGGCGAAGTATAAGTGACTGAGTTGCCATTACCACCTTCTAGCTTAGTGCCTTGCTTTGGACCGTTGGTCAAATTGCTGTCATTAACATAGGACAATGACCCATTAAACTCCCAACTGCCTTGTTCATTAATGGCCTCTAAATAGGAGTTAATAACTGCAATATCTTCTTGTAGCACCGTACTACTTCTTAGTTTTTCAAACTCCGACTTTGCCGCTTCGAACTGCCGGTTATAAAACAAAGCCATAGCCATCTGAAATCTTAAAATCTTTACATCTGGTAGCTTGGCATTAATACGACGATAAATAGTTATAGCTTCATCAAGTTGGCCATTTTTAGCTTTTATAACAGCCTCTCCCCAGTCTAAAACGGAGGGATCATAATTGGGTATTTGACGATAAAGTTGCAATAAATCACGTAGGGCAGCGCTATTCCCTTGTTTTAATAACAGCCCTAATAAGATTTCAAACTCTGCCGGATTTTCTTTTAGGTAAATAAGGCTCTCAGCTTTCGTCATTTGGGCTTGGGGCGCTTCTGAAGGCAACTTCGTAGCAAGCCGTTTAATAGTCTCAGGATGTACTTCTGAGGTGAGTTTTTCAAAGCTTTCAGGTGAGTTATCTACAGGAGCTAAGGGTGCTACTTCAGCAGATACCGTTAGGGAAAAACTACTAAGTATCAAAGTTAAACCGTAATAAAGACTCGAATAATACAAATGTTGCATGACCACTCCAACTGTTAAAATCCATAAAGCTTGACGCACAAACGACCACCCTAAGGTGGCCGTTTACAGAGACTTCAGCTAGTACTTCGAGTCACGTTATTCGACAGCATTAATCGGTGGTACGATTTTAGGCGTAGGTGCTGGTGGAGTAACCACTCGTTTCTCTAATTGTTTAGCACCAAATACCCCACCCCATTTCGCAGCATCATACCCTTCAGTAATTGAATTGAATGACCCACCCATTTCTTGTGCTTTATTACCGTAAAAACTGCCTTTAAAGGCTGCCTTGTCATTACCAGCACTGTAGGTACGATCAGCATCTCCTTTTATAGAATTACCAACCACATCACCTTGGAAAGTGACCAAGTCTATTTTCTGATGATTGGCCATCGTTGACTTATCCCAGACGTTATAAACACTACCTTTAACGGTACGGTTACCCGCATCGAATTCAGCTTGGACAAAGTTTCCTACTGCGGTACCATTTTCGCCGTAAGCCACTGAGTTTGAATTACCACTACCACTAGCACCATTGTAAGTATTATCGATGCCATACATTAAAGCGTGACCTGCATACTGATAAACGCCTTCGCTCGGCATTTGAGCAAACTGGGTTTCATTCAGACCACGATAGAAATAGATATCCGTTTGCGCTTTATTGCCTGCAAAGTTTTTATCTACATTATCAGCCACGATGTACGTTTTACCTTCGAGCCTATCAGCCGTCAGATTATCTAGGTTACCGGTCACACGACCATACTGAACATTAGTTAGCTTCATGCCGTCAATTTTGAATGGTTGATCGCCAGCTTTTGGGGTTAAAGCAACTTTTTTACCTTCAGCTGTGCGCACTAGATACTTGGTTGAGTTAACCGTCGTTGCCGTGCCATCAGTATTATATAAAGCGCCATAGATACGTACATCATTACCGTTAGTTGCTGTTGAAGCACCTGAAGTTTGCGTTACTTGGCTACCAGCGACGTTTACTTTACTTTCTTGATTCTCTACGTTGTAACTGGCAGAAGTATCGCCTGCTTGTTCTTTGGTGGTATAGACCAGACCTTGCTCCCAACTATTACCTAATAAGTCCGCGTCATTCTTAGTTTGTAGTGAGTTGTCGTCCGTCACAGCGGGAGTGGCTGTTGGCGCAGCACCCAGTAAATATTTAACATTCACTGGTTTTCCGCTAGCATCCTTAGTAGATACATCGGGGTACTGAGCCACAACGATGTTGGTCATTTTGTCGTTCTGCAAAGACTCAAAACCTACGACAGTGGCATTACCAGTGTCTTTAGCGTCTTTATTCGTAACGTCTGTCTTATCAAAACTAGCCGTCGCCCCACGGATATATTGCTGACCAACTACAGAAGCTTTCTTATCTTGTTCACCAGGGTTTGCTGCACCGCCTGGGTTATCTTCTACGTCATTACTAACAGGGGCTTTCTTAGGTTCTTCTTTTTTAGGCTCTTCTTTTTTAGGGTCTTCTTTCTTGTGCTCTTCTTTTTTAGGTTCTTGTTTTTTATTGTCAGTGGTTGGAGTTGGGGCTGAATAATTACTCTCGTTATCGCTACCACAGCCCGTTAATGTTGTTGCTAAAATGGCGCTTAGGGCCAAAACTAGATACTTCTGTTGCATAGTAAATTCCTCTGAGTTTAATTAAATATTTAATAGTTAATGACGAGGGTTTTACTGCCCTAATGACAACCCTATAGTGCTCTAAACTCTCGCCCTACTTGCCTTAACCTCCGTTAGGACTAAACTAAACATTAGTTAAGTTTGTAAACACAGGGTAAGGTAAAATTTAAATAAACTCAACAGTTATTCAATAAATAATAAACAATATAGTTGTGAGTAGGTCTATATATTTGTATTAGAAAAGGTTTATTTATCTAATTATTTTGTCAAGCGATAGACTCTTTAGTCATGCTTAATCTTTCAGTCATATTTCTTAATAAAATAAACTTAATAAAATAATGAGGATTCTCTATTAAAAAGGACTTAAGTTTATTTTACGCAGAGCAATATTTTAGTAGCATGGCAGGTAATATTGACTTGTAGCTTTTTAATGAGATAATTTTTAAGGGTATTAGAAAGTAGAGAACCGTAACCCTACTATTGGTTACTGCTATTTAGCTAAAAATTTAGTAGGTAATCAGCCCACAAAAAAACCGAACTAATAAAAAAAATTAGATCGGTTTGGATATTTCAACGATGCTGATATGAGCTAGGCTAAAGACCCAAAAATTAAGACACTTTACTTTCCACCTCATGCTCCTCAGCACCATGCGGACGTAACCAACTGGCAAACCAATGGGAAATATCATCCATAAAAGTATACAC
>Ga0208015_1000656_pt1 | contig 15860 bp, 14 predicted proteins | sample 26BtaG_FD_184101 | JGI IMG/M metagenome (GOLD analysis project Ga0208015, IMG submission 184101) | Marine viral communities from Cariaco Basin, Caribbean Sea - 26B_WHOI_OMZ_CsCl (SPAdes) (version 2) | ecosystem: Environmental > Aquatic > Marine > Oceanic | place: Caribbean Sea: Cariaco Basin...
TCAAAAAAATCTAAAACATCGTTAGCAACCGTAATATCCAGTGTGTTTCTATCCGCAAAAAGGAAATCAAGAGATGGGAATTGGTGGGTTATATTTTGGATGCATTGTCCGAGTTGACCGTCAGCTCCAGTTACTAAAACGGTTGTCATAATTTAGCATTTTTAAATTCTGGAAGACATTTATCCTTTTTTGAAACCAAAACCGCTTCATTTGGCAACAACCAATCAATATTTAAGGTGGGATCATTGTAAATAATTCCCGCTTCTGATGATTTATTATAGAAATTATCGCATTTATAAGAAAATAAGGTTTGGTCTTCAAGGACAATAAATCCATGCGCAAATCCACGGGGTAAAAATACTTGCAACTTATTTTCTCCAGATAGTTCAATTGCCATATGTTCTCCAAAAGTTGGAGAATCTTTTCGTAAGTCAACCGCAATATCCAAAGCTTTACCTTTAATTACCCGCACCAATTTAGCCTGAGCATACGACCCTCTTTGATAATGTAATCCTCTTAACACACCTTTAGAGGACATAGACTCATTATCTTGAACAAAACTAATGGTTTCGCCAATTAATTCTTGGAAAGTTTTTTGATTAAAAGTTTCTTGAAAATACCCTCTGGCATCCTTGAAAATTTTTGGTTCAATAATAAAACATCCCTTAAGTTTTGTTTCCTTTACCGTCATTAATTGTTTTTGAGAAGTCCTAATAAATTTTTGCCATAACCACTTTTTAACAAAGGTTCTGCCAGCTCTCTGAATTGCTGTTCGTTGATGTATCCCATTTCGAAAGCAGCCGCTTCAATGGCACCAATTTTTAAACCTTGCCGCTCTTCGATCACTTCAACAAATTGTGAGGCTTGCATCAAAGATTGGAAGGTGCCGGTATCCAGCCACGCGGTTCCTCGGTCTAAAATACTAACATGCAATTTCCCTTGTTTCAAATATTCTTTGTTTATATCGGTTATTTCCAGTTCTCCACGATGACTTGGTTGGATATTTCTTGCGATTTCAATCACGCTATTATCATAAAAATAAATCCCGGGAACAGCAAAATTTGATTTGGGCCTTTTGGGTTTTTCTTCAATCGAGACCGCTTGACCCTGGTCATTGAATTCGACCACACCATAGCGTTCAGGGTCATGAACTCTATAAGCATAGATGATTCCGCCATCTGGGTCACTATTTGCCTGCAACAATTTTGACAGCCCCGATCCATAAAATATATTATCGCCTAAGATGAGCGCCACCTTATCTGATCCAATAAAATCTGCCCCAATGATAAATGCCTCTGCCAATCCATTTGGGGCATCTTGTACAGCGTATTCAAACCTACAACCATACTTTTTACCATCTCCCAATAAATCTCTAAATAAGGGAAGGTCTTTAGCGGTAGAAATAATCAAGATTTCTCTAATACCCGCAGACATCAAAGTTGACAACGGATAATAGATCATTGGTTTGTCATAAATAGGCATTAATTGCTTACTTACGGACAAGGTCAACGGATGCAATCTCGAACCAGAACCTCCAGCTAAAACTATTCCTTTCATTTCTTAATTATATTGCTTTTGATAATAGTTTTGATAGTCGCCACTCGTGACGTTATTTAACCATTCTTCATTATCCAGATACCATCGAATCGTCTTTTCTAAACCTTCTTCAAAAGTTAGAGAAGGTGTCCAACCCAATTCATTTTTAATTTTACTCGGGTCTATGGCATATCTTAAATCATGTCCTGGTCGGTCTTTAACAAAGGTGATCAATTTTTCAGAAGTGCCTTTTTCCCGCTGCAATTCAATATCCATTTGAGCGCATAACAATTTGACTAAATCAATGTTTTTCCACTCATTAAAACCGCCAATATTATAAGTTTCACCTAGTTTTCCTTTGTGAAATGCAATGTCGATTGCACGTGCATGATCTATAACAAATAACCAATCTCTAGTATAGTTGCCATCACCATATACAGGAAGTGGTTTGTTATGGATAATATTATTGATAAACAATGGAATCAATTTTTCAGGAAACTGATTGGGTCCATAATTATTTGAACAGTTTGTTATAATATATGGCAATCCATAAGTTTCCCCATAGGCTCTTACAAAATGATCTGAGCCTGCTTTAGAGGCAGAGTAAGGCGAATTGGGGTCATAAGACGTGTCTTCCGTAAAAAAACCGCTATCACCTAAGCTACCATATACTTCATCTGTACTGATGTGGTAAAAAAGCTTGTCGGTAAAATTGTCCAGCCAAAGCATTTTAAAAGCATTTAACAGAATCACTGTTCCCATAATATTCGTTTTCACAAAGGCCAACGGATCATTTATGGAACGATCTACATGAGATTCTGCTGCCAAATGAATGATCCTTTCAAATTTATGCTTTTCGAATAATCCATTTATAAAGCCTTCATTAGCAATATCGCCTTGGATAAACGTATAATTAGGTTGGTTTTCAATATCTTTTAAGTTTTCTAAATTACCGGCATAGGTGAGTAAGTCCAAATTATAAATATGATAATTTGGATAGATTTTTACAAACAATCTCACGACGTGCGACCCTATAAAACCCGCACCGCCCGTAATTAATAAATTCATTTCTTTACTATTTTCTCCTATAATTTTTAAGATACTTATTTAATGAAAGTAATAATAGCACGAGTGCAGTAACTATTAAGAATAGCGCAGGTATTCGAAATTTATTGCTTTTTAAAATACCTGAATCACGTACTCCTTTTCTGGGAAAATCAGAAATGACATTTAAAATGCTAGATTTATTTCCTCGTTCATAGTTTAATTCCACAAGTCCTAATTTCAATTCATCCATTTTATTGATCAAAGAAAGTTCTTTGTTATTCTGTTCTCCAGTTTCTCCAAGGCTAATGTTTGTTCCCTGAATGGCACGCTCTGCTTCCTTTAGCAAGACCTTTTTATACAATGCCTGCAAAGAATCTATTTCAGAAATTTGTTTTTTATAAAGACTGTCTTGTAATTTTATATTATTGTCGCTAATATTCTTTTGCAGATTAAAATAGCTGTTATTTGAAATAGAGGAGATAATGGTGGGCTGAATTTTTTTTGCCACAGTATTGTCGCTTGAAATAACCGAAATTGTATGAAAACGAGCATCAAAAGAATTAAAATTATGAAGATACGCTTTCATATCAATCGCTTTTTTAGTTGTGCTGTCCAAACTACGCACAAACCTATCAAATAATACAATCTTCTGATTTTCATCAGAGTAGGACTCAATACTAAATTTCTTTATGGAAATGGCTTCCTTTGTGGTAATGTTTAGTACTTCAGAAAGGGACAGAGAATCTTTGGCCTTTGCTAGCTCATTATAAAATCCAACATTGTTATAAAGCTGTTGAACACTATTAAAATTAGGCTCAATAACCATGGTTGAAATATATAAAGGTTCTTTCTTTATATCTAAAATGGTTCCTAATATAACCCCTACAACTATTACAATAACAAGTTTTATAAAATGCTTTTGAAGGAAAAGTAAAAACAAAATGACAACTCCGAATAAGCCTGTAAAAATACGGCCTATAAACCAAAAAAAACGTTCAAATAGCCTCCCAATAGCATTAAATAATTGGCCCAAATCAACCTCATCGTTTGGGGGCTGATTATTTCTTAAATCTTCATTCATAACTTTATTAGTTAAATATTTGCTGTAATATTTTTCTAGTGATCAAATAGGTTGGTTTCACACCTGTGGTTCCCAAGCCGCCCGACGCTAAAGTGCTTCCAGTTTCTAAGGGATTGTCACTGGCATAATACGCATATCTGACCTTGACATGGGGATTGATACTGCCTCTCACTTTTGAGGCTGCCTGTATGGCTTTTTGATAATGTGCACCTTCCATTTCCAATCCAATGACATTCCAGGTGGAATTGAAAAAGAATTTTAAGATCTCTTTATTCTGAAGGGAAGTCCCTAAAACCGTAATCATCGTCCCTTCGTAGACGTCAATGCCATGGCCTTCGAAATCCGATTTAGAGAGTTGATTGTCCAATGGATAATTATCCGCAGTTCCTTCAAAAATATGCGCCGATGGGATCATTATGTCGCCTTTTCCACCTTCCAGAATTCCTGCTTTCCCCATAATGGATATAGAATCAATATTTAAATGGATCTGTTTATCCTTTAATTTGATTGGTTTTAACAGCTCGTCAATGGTTTCATAGGCTTGTTCCCCAAAGGCATAATCCATAACAAAGAGGACCGGTTTTTCAGAATCCTCAAACATTTGGGAGACTTCTAAATCGGTTTTTTTAAAATCAATCTTGGCGGTATCAAAAATTTGCACATCAATATTGGTGCCTGAGGTATCTGGAATATAGATCATCCCTTTTGACAAGGCCTCTTTGGTGACTTTATTTCGCAGCTCTTGATTTTCCTTTTGACTTAAAGCCTCATAGACTTCAAACATGCTCTTTTTTGCCGCCAAGGTCTTTAAGGCTTGGGGAGCAAAGATGGAATTCATGACACTGTGCATATTTGCACTGATCACATGGATAGGTCGATCGATAAGTCCATTTTTCATTAAGGCTTCCTTAATGGTGTCTGACCAAATCTCACCGTGGATATGATGGCCCAATCGTTCTCTTAAGACAGGACTAAATGTTACCGTCCGCCCTTTGTTATTGACCACTTCCTCAATCGCCAGCTTACCTAACCAATAGATTAAATGAAGAAAACGTTCCGGTTGGTCCGGTAAAGCAAAAGAACTGTACATGTTGGTCAGTTCATTAAATGTCCTTCCCAAAATATTTGCTGTATGTGCAATAGCAATCTCACGCTCTTCCTGTGTCAATTCTTTGTTGGAAAGTACCGCTTTTTCGAGTTTTAACCAGTCGCGCGTGGTCGTGCCTTCCTCATCAATTAAGACCCGCTTGCTTATTTTATGAGATTCCACAAACATAAAGGTCAGGTGGGTCAAAATATCATAGATCTCTGAGCGACCACGTGTGATTTCAATATTCATTTGCTCGTGGTCAATACGGAAGCAATTCCGTCTTCTTTTAGGTGGAATGATTGCTTTAAAATGCGAATTGATATAGCCTTCATCGCTAGTTAAATTGATAAAGGTGCACTCTTCTATTCCATAAGGTAGCCTATCAACAACATAAAGCAGACCTTCCAACTCTGCCTTCTCATCTCCAATGGACCCATAAATTTCAGGTCTTAAAAGTAATAATGCTTCTCGGAGCGTTTCACCAGAAACGCCCATAGGTTTGTAAAATCCACGATTAAACAAATGGCGCATTGTGATATACATTCTTTCAATGGCATTTGAGCTTTCCTGAGCTCTCGTTCTGGCATGATGCTTTTTATTCATAGGTTAGTATTTAGCCTGTAAAGATAGGATTATTTAGTTAAATTTTGTTCGGTCATAGCGTCTGCTATTTTTCGGTCATTGGAAAGTCTGGGGAGTTTATTTTGACCTCCCAATTTCCCAATAGATTTCATATAGTCTTGAAAACCATTCTTTTTGACCTTCTTAATTTTTAAGGGTTGTAATACCTTGCCCTGAATCAGATCAAAGTAGTAACTGTTTTGTTTTTGAAGTGAATTCTCGATTTTATCTGCCAGTTCCGAAAGGTTATCAGGCTCATTTTCAAATTCAATAAACCATTCGTGATAGGGCAATCCACTAGACGGATTAATTTGTGGTGCCACGGTAAATTCTGAAACCTGAGTATCAGATCCCTTTATGGCTTCATGAAGCGCTTGTTCTACTTCCTTTCCGATGACGTGTTCCCCAAAGGCAGAAATAAAGTGCTTAATACGACCCGAGACAATAACCCGATATGGTTTTAAGGAGGTAAACTGAACTGTGTCTCCTAAATTATAGGCCCAAAGACCCGCCGTTGATGAAATGATCATCACATAATTGGTGTCCAATTCCACATCTTTGATGGTGATTCGTTTTGGATGCTCATCAAAAAATTCGTCTGCTTTGATAAACTCATAGAAAATACCGGAATTTAGTTGCAAAAGCATTCCTTTTTGATCCTGCCGATCTTGATAGGCAAAGAATCCTTCACTAGCTGGATAAAGCTCTATACTATCTACCTTACGTCCAATTAAACTCTCAAATTTTGCCCGATAGGGTTCATAATTGACTCCTCCAAAAATAAACAAATTGAAGTTTTTAAAAACCTCTCCCACTTTTTTACCTGTTTGTTGAGTGATTTTTTCAAAATACATTTGTACCCAGGATGGAATTCCCGAAATAACGGTCATGTTTTCTGGGAGTGTTTCAGCGACAATAGCCTCTACTTTTGTTTCCCAATCCTCTATACAATTGGTTTCCCAAGAAGGCATTCTGTTTTTTTGAAGATATTTTGGGACATAATGGGCAACAATACCTGATAAACGCCCAAGTTGAATTCCGTTTTGTTCTTTCAAAATTGGACTGCCCTGAAGAAAAATCATCTTCCCATTGACAAACTCTGAATTTCCAGTTTCGGCAATGTACATCAGGATGGCATTTCTGGCCGCTTCAACATGCGTTGGCATGCTTTCTTTGGTGAGGGGAATATATTTTGATCCCGAAGTTGTTCCGGAAGTTTTCGCAAAATAAAGTGGTTTGCCCTTCCATAAAATGTCCGATTCTCCTGCGACAACCCGTTCCACATAAGGCTTTAAATCTTCGTAATCCCGAACTGGAACACGTGAAACAAAGTCTGAGTGTGATATGATGGCATGAAAATCATGATCCTTTCCAAATTGTGTATCCTTGGCCTCTTGCATGAGGTTTTTGAAAACATTGTTTTGGGTTTCAATGGGATTGTTCGCCCATTTTAAAACCGACCTTCTAACAGAGAGCGCAAAGACTTTGGCAAGAGCCGATTTTATTGTGAACATTATTTAAAATCTATAAAATTGGTTGGATTGATGGGATATCCTTTGCTCCATAATTCAAAATGCAAATGGGGGCCTGTAGAATATTCTCCTGTGCTTCCGGCCAAGGCAATGACCTCGCCGGCTTTGACCACATCACCTTGTTCTTTGGTTAACGAGGCATTGTGCTTATATACTGAAATGAGTTCATAACTGTGCTCTATAATCACAACATAACCCGTTTCTGTTGTCCATTCGGCAAAAATAACAGTTCCATCGGCTGTAGCTTTAACCGGTGTGTTCTTGGCAACAATAATATCTACGGCATAATGCTTTTCCTTGACATTGTAACCCTCTGAGATATTTCCATTTACCGGCGGAAATAAAACAAAATTTGAAGCAGAGATGGCCGATTCAAAAAAGTTATATTTATCTTCCTTATCTACTTTTTCGCGTAATAAGGAATCCTGCCTGGTGGGCTTAACGGTTAAGGGCCCTACTTCTTCATTAAAAGCATTTAAAATAGAATCCTTATTGAACTCCACAGTTTTAACATCACCTGTAAGCACACGTTTAATGGACGCAAAATACTTTTCATTGACATCAATAACCTGTTTCAAAGAATCTGTTTTAAAACTGAGTTCTGTGGCCTGCTTTTTTAATTTGGCTGAAGAATACCCGGGTATATACTCCCTCAATGGCGTAAAGGCGATTAAAAAAATAGTTCCCGATACGAGGAGGATGCTGCTTAAAGAGACGATAACGAATACATTCAAGCGCGTCAATTTAATAGCAAAGCGCTCTTCAAAGGTATCTTCATTAAGCACCACCAAACGGTACTTATGAAGCAGTTTTTTTGTGAATTTCTTTTCTTTTTTTCTACTGGTCATGCTGAACAAAATTAAATAAAATTAAGCCAATCTAGATTGACTTTCATCTAAAGTTTGTTTTTAACGTATAATTTGAAGTTTAATTATTAAATTTGCAGTTCAAATCAAATGTTATGATAGCATCAAGTATTTTTTTAGCGGTTGGACCATGGCAGATAGTCGTCGTAGTCGTGTTGGTATTATTGCTTTTTGGAGGCAAGAAAATTCCAGAACTCATGAGAGGATTGGGAAGTGGCATTAAAGAGTTTAAAGATGCCAGTAAAGAAGATGGTGATGAAACAAAAGCATCCACTGATAAAAACAAGTAATTATCTCCTATAAAAACAAAAGAGCCAACTTAACCGTTGGCTCTTTTGTTTTTAAATCAATATTCTATTTAATCTTAATAGATTTCATGATGGCCTCCAATTCAAAAATATTGTTTCGTTTTTCAACAGAGGGTGCGAAAACATAGCCTTCAATGACCACATATCTGTTATTCGCCTTGTCCTCAATAGCATAGTTTATAAACGGACCCGACATAAACGCATTTTTTACATCCCAAATACCTTTGGTTTCATAGGCAGGCTTTCCGTCAATGGTGGTTTCAGATAAATAAGGCGTATATGCAGCTTCGGTTATCATATAAGAACCTTCTACAGGACCAGGAATCTGTGCTTTTCCAATAGAATCTCTCATTCTCACAATATCAATGATGGTGCTATCTCCCTTCTTTATCGTGCTCAGAGGGACTTCATAAATCATGATATCCATTGTACCCGTAGGAATATCTTTCCTGATCCAGAAGAAATCCTTGTCCTGTTTAGCGATGCGATAGGCCGTTTGAAAATTCAATTTAACACCTAAACTTTCTTCAAGTGGTTTATCATCCATTAAGGAAATCCTAATGCGGCGTTGGTTTTCTTTCAATTCTTCCTTTTTAAAGGCAGCAATTATTTTATCGCCATTTTTCTCTAATTGATCTTTGATTTCCTGATCTGTTTTTCCTGAAATTACTGCAACTGTTTGGGGTCTTGCGTACACATCATTTTTTATGACCGTACCAGATTCTCCACCTTTTTCTATTTTTAGGATGATCCGGTTCTTGGTTGCAAATCCATCAAATACCATAGGTGGCATTTGGTTTAGTGAAAACAAGGGTTCTTCCTGACTTAATGCTGGAACGGGAGCTGCAACAACGTCTCTAATCGTTTCACCTACACTGTCATCCCATAAAAGATTATCAACAACTACCAAAAGGTTATTTATGTTACCGTTGGAAGGAGGAATAATTCGTTGGTCTTTGCCATTATTACATGAAGTAAACAGGATCAAAGAAAAGACAATTGCATAAATGGTTCTCATGATGTGTGGTTTTTTAATTTAATAACACTTATTTCGAAATTTTAAGTGTTGTTCCTACTTTCAAATTATTACCACTAATATCGTTCCAATCTTTGATATTTTGAATGGAAACTCCAGGAAACTTTCTAGATATGCTCCATAGGGAATCTCCAGACCTTACTTTATAGGTCTTTATAGTGTTTGAATCACTACTCAGGACATTCGATTTGGTTGAGACGCTGGATACTGATTTTGAAGGAGAAGTGTTAGGCTGTGTTCTATAAACAGTAAGGCGCTGCCCTATTCTTATATTGTTGCTCCGCAGACCATTCCATTGTTTAAGTTGGGACACACGTACATTAAATTGTCGCGCAATTTTTCCTAAATTGTCACCTGACACCACCCTATATGTCGTTTTGGTTTCAGCATTAAACAATTGGGGCAATGGCTTTTCCCGCTTGTTCATTTCATTGGTCACAAACTCATATATACTTGCTTCATTGGTCACGAACTTTCCAACGGCATGTCGTGGTAATCTAAGCGTGTAATTTTTACCTTCAACATACGGAATGATATCCAATTTGTAGGAAGGGTTTAAAAACTGTAATTCCTCCATTGGCAATTCCAACAACTCGGAAACCTGATCCAGACTGATTGTTTGTTTCACGTGAATAGTATCTGTATCGATATATCTAAAATCTGGTCTGTGTTTTTTAAAGCCATGTTCCTCGGCATATTCAAAAATATACATGGTTGCCAGGAACGCCGGCAAATAACCTGCTGTCTCCCGAGGCAAATAAGGTCTGATATTCCAGTAATTTTCGTAACCCCCTGAACGGCGTATCGCTTTACTGACATTCCCCGGACCGCAATTGTATGAAGCCAAGGCTAAATCCCAATCACCAAAAATCTCATAAAGTCTGGCAAGATACTTACTAGCTGCTTCCGTTGATTTAAGAGGATCACTTCGCTCATCTACATAACTGCTCACATTTAAATTATACTGCTTCCCAGTAGCATACATAAATTGCCATAGTCCTGTGGCACCAACACGAGACTTTGCTCTTGGTTTTAATGCTGATTCTACAATGGCCAAATATTTGACTTCCAGCGGAATATTATAATTGTCCAACTCTCTTTCAAACATAGGAAAATAATAATCGCTCAAAGACATCAGACGCTCCAAAGAATTACGTCTGTGTTTTAAATAGGATTTGATGACACTTTCCAGCGACTCGTTATATTCAATATTAAATGGCGTTTTGGAGCTTAACTTATGAAGTCGGGCTTTTAACGTATCGGTGGGCAACTCAGGATAATCAACCGCGTCATATTTCAAATCTGTGACCGATGCATAGATGCTGTCAAACAATTCGTTGCTGTATAACTCATCTAACCACTTTTGATCAATTTCTGAGGCAAATTGCAAATCTTCAATGGTCATTGTAGACAAGGAATCGACTACAGGTTCTATTTCCTTTAAGTCCAAATTATTCCCATCACTAATGGAATCAATTCGAACTGAAACAGATTTATCAGATGCCGTCGTAGTGGTGACTTTCTCCTTAGTTTTTATTTGAGAAAAACTTAAGCCAAATACACATAAGGCACCAAAAGTCAGAAATACTCGTTTTTGGTTCATTAGTAAGGTGTTTTATAAATCAACGATAGGATGATAATTATCGTACAATAATATCTAAAATGATGATACAAAACAACAATTTAACACACTAAACTGTATTTCGTCGAGCAAATTATCCTTTTGTCTATATTTTTAATTAGATCGTAGCCTTCAACGAACAGCTTATTTTAAGATTGCTGCAATTCCTGGTAAGGTTTTTCCCTCCAAACTTTCTAGCATGGCACCCCCGCCTGTACTGACGTAACTCATTTTATCTTCGAAGCCAAATTGTTTCACAGCAGCCACTGAATCGCCACCACCTACAAGTGAAAATGCGCCGTTCTTTGTGGATTCCGCAATTGACTTACCAAGTTCGATAGTGCCATTTGCAAAATTCTCCATTTCAAAAACACCTAACGGCCCATTCCATAGAATGGTTTTACATTGAAGTACGACCTCATGAAAATTTCTTATAGTTTGTGGACCAGCATCTAAACCTTGCCATCCATCAGGAATTTCGCTAACCTTTACAATTTGGGTGTTGGCATCATTGCTAAAAGAGTCAGCGGCAACTACATCAACAGGAAGATGGACTTTTACATTCTTAGCCTTGGCCTTTTCGAGGATTTCCAGAGCCAAATCCATTTTATCATCTTCACAAATGGAATCACCTATTTTTCCTCCTTGTGCCTTTACAAAGGTAAAAGTCATTCCACCTCCAATAATCAAGTGGTCAACTTTGTCCAAGATGTTTTCTATTATTGTGATTTTTGAAGACACTTTGGCTCCGCCAAGAATCGCCAATACAGGTTTTTCACCATTTTTCATTACTTTTTCAATACTTTCAATTTCCTGCTGCAATAAATAACCGAAGTATTTTCTTTCTGGGAAATAATCAGCAATTACCGCAGTTGAAGCGTGTGCTCTATGTGCTGTTCCAAAAGCATCATTGACATAAACATCTGCAAGCTTTGAAAGCTTTTCTGCAAACTCTTTATCTCCTGCCTCTTCCTCTTTATGGAAGCGTAAATTCTCTAAAAGTAATATTTCTCCAGGTTGTAGGTTATCTGCCGCGGCCTGAACTTCTCCACCAATACTGTTGGATACAAAAATAGTTTTGACTCCAATAATATCTTCAACTTTATCATGAATATGTTTTAATGAAAACTCCTGCTGTACGCCTTTTGGCCGTCCCAAATGCGACATTAAAATACAACTGCCCCCGTCTTCCAATATTTTCAATATCGTTGGTTTTGCCGCAGCTATTCTACTGTCATCGGTCACTTTAAAATTATCGTCCAAGGGCACATTAAAATCTACTCTGATGAGTGCTTTTTTATTTTTAAAATTGAAATCGTTCAAGGTTTTCATTAGTCTGTGTTTTTATAAAATAGAAACAAATGTAACCAATTCTAAAATGATAATAATTGCATTTTTTCAGGAATTGGATTCCCATAAATTTTTAATGAAAAAAAATACATAGTTTTGTGCCATGCAATTTAAAAGCGTTTTAGGACAGGAACATCTCAAAAACCATTTAACCCAAAGCGTGGACAATGGACGTATCCCCCATGCACAATTGTTTGTAGGTCCAGAAGGGTCTGGCACCTTGCCGATGGCCATAGCGTATGCACAATACATCCTTTGTGGAAATAAAGGTTCTGAAAACCAGGGAGGGAATGACAATTGTAATTTAAAATTCAAAAACTTTTCCCATCCAGATCTACATTTTGCTTTTCCTGTGGCAACTACTGATAAAATAAAAAGCCATCCGATTTCATCCAATTTCTTGGAAGAATGGCGACAGTTGCTTAAAGAACAGCCTTATGGAAATCTTTTTGATTGGTACCGCATGTTGGGCGTTGACAATAAACAGGGACAAATAGGTGTGGATGAAGCATTGAATATTGTCAAAGCGCTCTCACTAAAATCCTATGAAGGTGGTTATAAAATAATGTTGATATGGATGGCAGAAAGGATGAATACCTCTGCCGCGAACAAACTCTTGAAATTAATTGAAGAACCACCGGCAAAAACGGTATTCATTCTTATTGCAGAAGATGAAGGCCAAATCATCAATACCATCAGATCGCGGTGCCAAGTATTGCATTTTCCTCCATTGGCCGAAGCGGTAATCACGGAAGCCCTCAAGAAAAACTACCAACTTGACGAGATCACGGCAACGAAAATTGCCAGACAATCAAACGGCAATTACAATAAGGCCTGCGATTTGGTATATCACGATTCTGAAGACCTTCAATTTGAAGAATGGTTTGTATTTTGGATAAGAAGCGCATTTAAAGCGAAGGGCAATAAAGCAGCTATTCACGATTTGATAAGTTGGAGTGAACAAGTTGCCAAAACAGGACGAGAAACCCAAAAGCAATTTTTATTGTTTTGCATTGACTTTTTCAGACAGGCTCTTTTAATGAATTATAATGCCAGCCAATTGGTGTTTATGGAACCAAAAACCAAAAACTTTAAGCTTGAAAATTTTGCCCCTTATGTCCATGAGGGCAATATCTTGGACATCAGCCAAGAACTTCAGGATGCCATTTATCATATTGAACGCAACGGAAATTCCAAAATAATCCTAACCGATCTCTCGATTAGATTGACACGGTTATTACACAAAAAAGCCAGTTAAAAACTGGCTCTTTTATAATATCTATAACTTTTTTATCGAATTAGTCCTTCTTTTTTTCAGCGTTAAGTGCTTCCAAAATATCTTTGGTTAAATCCTCACTTTCTTTTCCGTACATCACACTTCCAGCTTCATTGCTACCCAATATAAAAGAATAGCCATTTTTTTTGCCATAATCCTTTACAAATGATCTGATGTCTTGAATAAGTGTATCGATTTGAGATTGGCTCTTTCTCTGGATTTGCTGCTCTTCCATTTGAAACTGCTGTTGAAAACGTTGGTACTGTTGGGCCAAGGCTTGATATTGCTCTTGAGAACTCTTTTTTACCATTTGTGGGTCATTTGCCTGCATTTCTGCAGCCAAGGCCTGAAACGATTGACCTATACTGTCAACTTTTCTATTAAACGCATCAATTTCAATTTGGAATTTAGCCTCAACGTCCTTTTTCTTCTGATAATCATTAATCAATTTGCTATTGTCAACAAATCCAATTTTTGTTTGCTCCTGACATGATGACAACATCACTAAAGCGACTAGAGCGATAAAACCTTTTTTCATTATTTATGTTTATTAAAATTTGTTGCAAATGTAATAAAGTCGATGTGATTTTTAAGAAAATTTATACTATAGTTTAAGTAAATCGTATTTTAGTTTACAATAGTTATATTCAATAAAAAACAACTTCATAGCATTAAATTTAAGCGTGGTTTCGGGAAAATCATAGGTTCAGCATCATCTATAGCGAAAAGAGCCTCTAAAAACGCTCCTATTTCGTTTTTTCATGCTTTAAGACATAAATCAGCGAAGAGTACTCCCCAGAGGTCTTTGCTTCAAGGTTTGAACGCCAACCGTTCCAAAATCCCTTGATATAATTCATTTGTCCGGTTTTATATTTTTCGGAAAGTAAACTGACATAAAAGGCATCAAATTTCATCGGTGCCGTTTTAATTATTTTCATATTTATCTTGTTAGCCAACTTGGTTATCGACTCCTGACTAAAATGCCAAAGGTGTCTAGGCACATCATAGGCTGCCCAATATTCCTTGTATAATTTAGCATCGAAACTTTTATAATTAGGTACAGCTATAATAAGAACACCTTCAGGTTTTAATAATTTAGCAAAAACGGATAAATGTTCATTTAGTTCCGGTAAATGTTCCAACACATGCCAAAGTGTGATCACATCAAATCTTTGCTCTTCCAGTTTAAAAAGTCTCTCACTATTGAATACAGAATCGTTTGTTTTTTTGTTGGCGATCTTCCGAGCTTGTTCATTGGGTTCAATACCAGTTATCGCCCAACCAGATTTATAAGCGACCTGCAGAAAATCGCCAGTACCACATCCGACATCCAAAAGGAACTTTGAATTATTTGAAAAAGAATTGATGAGTTTCAATTTACGCTTTAGCGCGATACCTTTTACAAGATGGTACACTTTTTCAAAGACGTTCCTTTTGGCATCGGTATGCGAAATATAATCTTCGCTTTTATAATAGTCTGGTAATTTTTCTACGGAAGGTTGCGGGAAGGTTTCGAGCATTTCAAATTCGTCATCATACAACAAGTCAAAACTCTCTTTGGAAACAGAGTAATCTTTTACTTTGATATAACAGTTTTTCTGCAACGGATCTGACACGCTCAATGGATGATTTTAAAATGATTATACGGGAGCGAAATTAATGAATAGCTTGAATCTTTTAGAACAATCGGTCCATACTTTTTCAACATTCAATCTTATAAAAGGCTTTGACTCTTCTATCGATTTTTTAGTTAAATAATAGAACGCTGACGACACTGATCTATTCTGAACACACAGGTAGTTTTCCCTACTAAACATTGTTGCAGCTAAAATCTATCAAACAAAAATGCAGTTAATTATACTTGACCTCACTAGGATCAAACACAATTCTAAGATAAAAACTGACAATAACCATTAAAAAACAGTCACACGTTCCACGTGGAACAATCTCAAATTTTAAGCCCTATCTACCCATATAAACTAAAAGCACAGAAACATCACTTGGCGTTACACCACTAATTCGCGAGGCTTGCGAAATGGTACGTGGCTGAATTTTCTCTAGCTTTTGTCTCGCCTCAATACTCATTGATTTCAGTTTACTATAGTCGAATCCTGACGGGATTTTCAAATCTTCCAAACGATTGAGCTTATCGGCATTATTCTTTTCTTTGTCGATATAGCCAGAATATTTGACTTGAATTTCGGCTTGTTCAATTGTTTCCTTATCCAAATTATGCTCTTGTATATACGATTCTACACTTTCCAGTTTTCTAACGTCATCCATAGAAATGTTTGGTCGTGCAAATATTTTAAAAAGTTTACCAGATTGATTTACCAATGCAGAATCATTGTCACTTAAAATAGGATTGATGTCATCGGCCTGAACACTGGTCTGTTTAAAAAACTCAACAAAGGCATCCGATTTGGAATGTTTTTCCTCCATTCTCTTCAAACGTTTTTCACTAGCCAAACCAAGTTCATATCCTTTTGGAGTGAG
>Ga0208015_1000658_pt1 | contig 15753 bp, 10 predicted proteins | sample 26BtaG_FD_184101 | JGI IMG/M metagenome (GOLD analysis project Ga0208015, IMG submission 184101) | Marine viral communities from Cariaco Basin, Caribbean Sea - 26B_WHOI_OMZ_CsCl (SPAdes) (version 2) | ecosystem: Environmental > Aquatic > Marine > Oceanic | place: Caribbean Sea: Cariaco Basin...
ACCTTCCAGAACTACAAACGTCTTTCAGCCAGGGTGCAGTTTCAAATAATAAGTTGTCATTTTTAGGCCCAGAAACCGGCAATCCATTTTCTTACGGACCGTATTTGAGAACTTTGGAATTTGACGGTAACTCTTACCCTTATGATGTGAATGGCCGTTTGGTATCACTTGGAAATGGCAACGGCATTCCAGCACAAGCTTATGATAATTCTATTTTAAAAACCAATCTTAAATCCCATCACAATCTATTTTTTAAAATCTCGACGGAAGATTGGATTTTAGGCTTGGACTATAATTACGACATGGACGAAGATGCTTTTGGAAGAGAAGCCAGCACTAAAAACAATCTTGCCCTAACCTATAAGAACACCAATTATTACCGAAAAAGAATAAAATGGGACACAAGTCTTAGATATACAGATCAATTCAACGCCCAGCCCAATACCAATGGTTTTATAAACAATCTGTTCTTGAATTCTTGGACCACACCAACAAGTTTTGAGAATTCACAAGGCGCCACCTTAAACAATCAAACACAGCGCAGTTATAGTCCTTTAAGGTTCAACAATCCGGAATGGCTTTTCAATTACAATAAAAATGCAGATCATTATCAGCTATTTCTTGGAAGCATTCAAAATCAATTTAAAATTTCTGATGACCTTCAACTTACCAGCAAAATCAACTATCAACACACAAATAATGAGCAAAACTTCGGACTTGTGGCGCAGACCGTTGGATTTGAGAACGGGTATTTAAGTCAAAAAAATATTGAAAAAAATACGCTCATTGCCAATGTCAATCTCAACTACAAATTTGAAGAAAACAACTATTCCCTTACCATCAATTCAGCAATCGATTATGGTTATGACCATTTGAAATACCGTTTCAATGAAGCCACTGGATTCAATGATTTTTCATTTTCAAATCCAAACAACAAAAACTCCAATGTACATGATGCTTCAATGCATTCACTAAGAGTTTTGAACGAGGCAAGCTTGGAATGGCATCATCTTGGTTTGGAATTAACGCTTAGCAATAGCAGTTTCATATCATCCCTTCAAAAAAACCATTATGTATTACCAACAGGATATTTAAAGCTGAATCTCATTGAACTATTCGAAATATATAGTTTAGACAAACTTTACTTGAGCTCACGTAACTCCTTTGATGTTAAAGAAATGCCCCTATTCTATAACAATCAAAGCCATAATAGTCTGGTGATGAGCCCTTCAGAAACTTTGAGATATACGGCAAACCAAGATGTATTCCTCAACGACGAACTCCAACTTGAAAAAAAAATCTACCATGATGTTGCCGCAACAATAGGCCTCAAGGTATGGGACATCACTGTCGATTTCGGCATGACCTATTTCTATAGCAAACATAAAGGCAGTGTTTTCCCTGTACATGAAGGGAACGGATTTCAACTTAGAAATACTGCAGATATACAAAATAATGGCATAGAAATGAATTTGGAGTTTATGCGCTATCGGTACAATAATTTTGGGTATAACTCTCAAATTCTATTTTCAACCTATAGAAGTAAAGTGTTGGATTTAAAAATCCCTCAAGAACGCTTGGCAATTGCAGGATTTTCAACAGTTTCAAAAAATTTGGTGGTGGGCCAACCTGCTGGTGTTATTTACGGTTCGGCTTATGCCAGAGATGCTCATGGAAATCAAATTATTGGAGCGGACGGCTTTCCACTGGTTGCTTCAGAGCTCCAGCAGATTGGGAATCCAACACCTGATTTCAATTTAAGTTTCTCCAACGGATTGACTTGGAAACGCTTTCAGTTGAATTTTGTTATCGATCTTCAAAAAGGCGGCGATGTTTGGAATGGCACTCAAAACGTCTTGAATTACTACGGAACCTCCCAACAATCTGCGCAAGAAAGGGGCATCAAAGATTATGTTTTTGCTGGCGTCAACGCTCAGGGTCACCCAAACACTATTTCTGTAGATTTTTATAATCCTTCTCAGGGCATAGAAGCCAACCGCTTTGTGCGTTACGGTTTTGAAGGGATTGCTGAAGATGCTATTGAAGACGGAAGCTATATCAATTTAAAGTCGGTGGACATCACCTACAGTTTCACAAACCAAAACAACCATTCATTCTTCAGGGCTTTTGACCTCGGACTATATGCCAATAATCTATTTACCTATACAAAATATCGAGGAGCTTCACCTTATAGCAGTCTTTATGACACCCATTCCGGACAGGGCTTAAACTTTTTTAATGCGCCAATAGCGACTGAAATCGGTCTGAAACTCAACATTAAAATCTAAACATCATGAAAAAACATCGCCCAATTACCAGAACACTGATTTTAGTAGGTCTTTTATTTTTTGCGCTGATTTCCTTTAACAGTTATCAGTCAGACAAATCGCTTTTGGAGAAAATTTACACACAAACGGACAGGCCATTTTATTTCCCAGGGGAAACCATTTGGTTCAAATCTTATATAGTGAGTTCAGACCACACCATTTCTAATCTGAGCGATCTTGTTCATGCAGAATTGATTTCACCAAAAGGGGCGGTTGTCACCTCACGATTATTGAGCATCGATCAAGGTTATGCCTACGGCGATTTCCATATTGATAACGATTGGGCTGGCGGAATTTATACTTTAAAAGTATATACAAATTGGATGCGGAATTATGGTGAAGAGGCGTTTTTCACGAAGCAGATTACGGTTCAAAAAGTCGTGCAACCTAACCTATTGCTAAATCTGAAATTTCAGAAAGAAGGTTACGGAAAATCTTCAGAGGTGATTACCGATTTTGAAGTGAAAGACCTTAAAAACAATCCGTTGGCCCATAAAGAAATGACATTCGAAGTCACGCTCAAAGGACAATCGTTCCTTAAGGAAAAGTTTATGACCGATGCAGATGGAAAAGCGCACCCAAGATTTAAACTTCCTGAAAATTTGGAAACTGCCGATGTGATACTAAATGTTTTAATTCCTTATCAAGGCACAACAGAATCAATTTCACGAGCGGTTCCGGTGGTTTTAGATACTATCGATCTTCAGTTTTTCCCTGAAAGTGGCCAAATGATTTCTGGGACCACCAATACCATTGCCTTAAAAGCACTCAATGAATTTGGAAAACCCGTGGATGTCAGCGGACAGATATTGGACAAGAACTTGAACGTAGTGGCTGATTTCAAAAGTTTTCACGATGGCATGGGAAGTTTTAAGTTTCTTGTAAAACCAGATCAGGTTTATTATGCGAGAATTATGGAACCTTTCAAATCTGATCGGAATATCCCACTTCCGGACGTTCATAATAATGGCGTCAAGTTCTCTGTTGAAACAGATAGTTTAAACACCAAAATTGATCTTTTTTCAACTTTAAATGAGACTTTATTTCTTGAAGTCAGAAACTCATCGAAGACATTAATGTCTCAAACCATAGGTTCAAATGAGAAGTATATAACCTGAGTTCGATTAAAAAAGCACGAGTTGATCTGTTTTTACGGTATGATATTTAATACTTGGCTTTTTTGGCAAGAAACTATAGGCAATCAGTCCTGTGATGATATTTACCAAAAAGTTCCCGAAGCTCCTGTGCCTCGAGTGCTCAATTTGGCAGATGTTCTTTAGTTCGTCGTTGACCGTTTCTATGACCGATCGTTTTCTCAGCAATATCTTGTCCGACATTGTCATCAGCGAGTTCTTCATGTTGTTCCTGATGGATGTGATCAGCTGTACGCCATCGATGAATAGCATTTCCATCAGGCTCTTTCCAATGTAGCCCTTGTCGGCGAAGAGCTTTCCATAGATCTTGTCCAGAAAACGTTCATTTTTGAGCGGTTCCCTGTCGTCCACGTTCGCCTGGGTTATGGTAAAGTTCAGTATTTCCCCGCGATCGTTTATGATGATGTGCAGCTTGAAACCGTGGAACCAGCCCATGGTGGAACGCCCCGTAGTGGCGATGCCCTTGAAGACCCTATGGTTGGGGATGCGCTTGTTCTTGCACACCCTTACCGGGGTCGAGTCGATAAAGGAGATGCCCGAGCATTCGCCCAAGCAACAGGACTTAAGGAACAGGGTCATGGCCATCAAGTTCTGTTGCATAAGCTCAGTAAACCTATTGTAGGAGACCGTGTCGGGAAAATCATCTTTCATATGGGTCTTCACGTAGAAAAGATAAAAGTGCTTGAAACACCTGAAACCGCTCAACTGGAAAACAACCGCTATCGTTATTATCTCGCTCTGGGACATAACGGGAGGGCGTTTGGGCTTGTTGCCGATTAGGGATCTATCGATCACTTCGGAATATTCCCTGCAAAATTCATCGACGATACAAAAAATTTCAGTAACTTTAGAGTAGATTATCATGGATAGGTTTTTAGATTAACGAATTAAATTTCAACACTTTAATTTACTAAAAATCTATCTTTTTTTATACAAAAAAATCAAATATTATCAATCGAACTCAGGTATATAGAGTTCAATACGGCACATTTCCCTATGGGGATTGCCACCTTCAGCATTAAAAATACGAACCAAGACATCCTTGCTGAACGATTGGTATTTATGAATGCCCACAAACAACTCAAGGTAACCATTGCTTTGGAAAAAGACATCTATGATACAAGAGAGAAGATGTGCATAAAAATAAAAACCAGAGATGCAAACAACACCCCTATTCCCTCCAATTTATCACTATCCGTTGCCGATAATAAACTGTTGTCCTTTGCCGATGATAAACAGGACCATATTTTGTCGTCACTATTGATATCCTCAGAACTCAAAGGAAAACTTCACAAACCTCATTTTTATCTCAACCCAAAAGAGCCGAAATCTGGGCAAGCTTTGGATTATGTGATGCTCACCCATGGCTGGAGAAATTATATTCGCACACCAACGGTCACTGCAGAAAACGCCGCTTTTTTACCTGAACAAAGTGCCGTACAAAACGGAATCGTCCTTGATAGAAAAGGAAATCCTAAAAAAGCCAACTTATTCTTATTCGATGAACATGGTGACAAGGTATTGGTATTTGAAACCAAAGAAAATGGCACATTCTCATTCAAATTCAATAAAAACAGAAGTTTGGTACTTATTGCCTATGCCGATGATGGCGAAACTCTTACCATCAAAAACACCGATTTCAAAAATGCACAATTGGCCCAGGGCATAAATTCCATCAATCAAGAAAATAAAACGATAGCAAAGCGTTTTGAAAAAAGTGAAAATCCGCTAAAAAAGACCATCACACAAAACGCCATTGCCACAATTTCCCTAACTGAGGATTCTGCGGCATTGGATGAAGTGGTGGTGGTTGGTTATGGGTATCACAATAAAGAGTACATATCAGGTGCCCTTACCGTAGTGCGAGCTGAGGCTCTTATGCGCAACGGTTCTATCATCAACGCATTGCAAGGCAATGTCGCAGGCATTCAAGTCATCCAGAATGCAGGTCAACCAGGAAATGCATCAAAAATAAGTATTAGAGGCATGAGCTCCATTAGTGGAAACCATGAACCATTGCTTATTGTTGACGGTGTGCCATACGATCAAAACACCTTCGCAAACCTTGATGCCAATCAGGTCAACTCAGTCACGGTCTTAAAAGATGCCGCTGCAACGTCTCTATATGGAAGTCGAGCAGCAAACGGTGTCATCCTTGTGGGAACAAAAAACGCTCATTTTTATAATAATTATGGCAAGAGAAGACTAAATAATGCGAATTACAACAACTACGCTGTGCAACAGTACTATAATTATAACACGCCCAACACCTACAGCTCTAAACAGTTTTATGTGCCAAAATATGATAGCAACTACCCGCCGGAAGAACGCACAGATTTTAGACAGACCATCTATTGGAACCCTGTGGTGCAAACCGATGCCAATGGCGAAGCGCAATTAGAGTATTACAATTCTGACGCCATTACCTCTTTTAAAATTGTCGCAGAGGGTATCGGTTTTAATGGATTGATTGGACGTGCAGAAGAAACCTATGCTACCAAAAAAATGTTGGCTATCGATTTTAAAGCGCCCAATTATATGACCTTGAATGACACGGTCATTTTGCCTATTACTATCACAAATGAGAGTGATCAGACTATTTCTGCCGATTTCAAGATAAATCTACCAGAACATTTAAAACTTGTTGGATCCATAGAAAAGAAGATTCTGGTGGAGGCGAAAAGTTCAATAATCAGAAACATTAGCGTGATTCCGATCAAAAAGGGAGAAAAAATACGGCTAAGTTTTGAACTCCAATCAAAAGAATATTCAGACACTGTAAACCGGGAAGTGGCGATCGTCAGTCCGTATTTTCCAACAGAAATGAGCCTTTCAGGATCACAATCGCAAGCTTTTGAATTTGATCTTAATAATGTTGTGGAGGGTAGTTTGGAAGCCGAATTCAACATTTATACAGATGTGGTTGGCGATGTCATGAACGGTATTGAAGGCATGATCAGCAAACCTTATGGCTGCTTTGAGCAAACCTCATCAGCTACCTATCCCAATATTATGGTGCTTCAATATTTAAAAGCATCAGGAAAAAGCAATCCTGACATTGAATCTAAAGCCATGGACTATATTAAAGAAGGTTATAAGCGATTGATAAGTTATGAAACTTCTGAAGGTGGTTTTGAATGGTTCGGCCATACACCACCTCACGAAACACTGACGGCCTATGGCATCTTGGAGTTTACCGAAATGAAACAACTTTATAATGGCGTAGATCAAAAGATGATTGATAGAACCGTAAATTGGTTATTAGGCAGAAAAGATGGAAAAGGTGGCTTCAAAAAAAGCGACAAAGGTTATGACAGTTTTGCAAGTTCACCATCGGATGTTGCCAATGCCTATATTGTCTATGCCTTGAGCGAAGCTAAAATTGAAGCATCTCTTGAACTTGAGTATAATTCTACTTATAAAGATGCACTTCATAGCAATGACAGTTATAAAATGGCACTTTTAGCCATGGCCAGCCACAATCTTGGAAATCAAGAAAACTTCAATGTCCTGATCAAAAAGATAAAAGCGAATATTTCAGAATACAGATTTAACGGACTTCCTGTACAAAACACCATTACACGCTCTTATGGCGATTCAAAAACTATTGAAACCACGGCATTAACACTTTTGGCCTTAATGAGGGAAAATCAACCAGATGATACGCTCATTGCCAAAGGCATTGAATATTTGGTCAGTAAACGAAAAGGCGGCACGTTTGGAAGCACCCAAGCTACGGTCATGGCATTAAAGGTTTTAATCAATTACACCGTACAACAGAATCAAAAAATCATTAGTTCCAACGAGGTTGTAGAATTAATCATCAATGGAAGTTCCATAAAAACGAAACTTGAAATCAATGCCCAAGGAAGAATCACACTTAACGGACTTGAAAAACACATCAAGGAAGGTAAGCAGACCGCGAAAGTGATTTTCAACACTCCCGAAAACAGCTATCCTTATGCCCTAAACTTAAAATGGGACAGTACATTACCAAATTCCTCAGAAGCCTGCCCGATGGATTTGAAAACTGAATTGGCCTCAAAAATGCATAAGGTTGGTGATAATGTGAGCATGACCATAAAAGTGAGCAATACTAAAAATGAACCTACAGGAATGACCATTGCCATGATTGGAATCCCGTCCGGTACCACACCCCAACCTTGGCAGCTTAAAAAGATTTTAGACGAAAACCAAGCGGCCTACTATGAGATTTTCGACAATTACCTCGTATTTTATTGGAGTGAATTTAGAGAAAATGAAACCAAAATTTTGCGCTTGGACTTAAAGGCAGATATTGCCGGAACCTATAAAGCCCCAGCAAGCAACGTGTACTTGTTTTATGGTGATGAGGATAAAATCTGGATTTCAGGAAATGATCTTGTGATTGGGAATTAGGATTTGATGGATTTAGTTTGAAGACCTCACCAGTTCCGTTTCGAAGCTTCGAAATTGGAAGGTGGGGTTTTATTGAATATTATTTATGATCCCATTATGGATTCAAGATCGTTTTTATGGATTTTTGCAACTGAGATACCACCTCCCCCTCAAACCAAGGATTCCGCGTCAACCAAAACCGATTGCGGGGCGATGGATGCGGCAAGGGAAAATATTTGGGCAAATAATCTTGATATTCAGCAACAGTTTCCGTCAGGGTTTTCTTGGCATCGTTCTTCAAATAGTATTTTTGGGCATACATGCCTATTAAAAGGACCAATTCAACATTGGGCATAAATTCCATGAGTTGTTCATGCCATTGTGGAGCACATTCTGGTCGAGGAGGCAAATCGCCACCTTTGCCTCTCCCTGGATAACAAAATCCCATTGGTACAATGGCAAAGTTCTTCTCGTCATAAAATTCTTCCACGGTCACACCCAACCATTTTCGCAATTGTTTGCCGCTGGCATCATCCCAAGGGATTCCAGAGGCGTGCACTTTCGTTCCTGGTGCCTGTCCAATAATAACGATTTTTGAATCTTGGTGTGCAGTGACTACAGGCCTTGGCCCGAGTGGCAAATGAGTTTTACAGAGACTGCAGTTTCTTATATTGTGAAGTAAATCTTGCATTAATTCTATATCACTATTCTTTGTTCTCCATCATCTTCTTAAAATCCATGCTATACGAGGGATAGGTCAACACCATACGCTTAAATTCCTTAACGGTCATTTTATTATAAATGGCTGCTGCTAAAACATTGATACTTTCGTTGGCTTTTGAACTCAAAATATGGGCGCCCACAATTTCATCAGTGCGCTCGTTGACTAAAATGGTATAGGCATAAGTGTCTTCATTTTCCTTTTTCGCATTAAACCAGTTTCTGCAATCCCCTTGATAAACCTTGACGTTTTTATAACGCGCTTTGGCTTCGGCTTCGCCATAACCAACTGATGATAAATTTGGCGTGGTAAATACCGTTGAAGGCACGCAAGGCACATCTAAAATTTTTGATTTTTCTTTGACCACATTGTTCCCAGCAATATAGCCTTGTAGGCCAGAAAGTGGTGTAAGAGATGGCGATTTATTAGAGACATCGCCGCAGGCATAAACTTTTGGGTGCGATTTACTTTGTAAATGATCATTGACAACAATTCCATCCTTATCCTTCTCTATTCCCGCTTTGTCGAGTTCTAAGGCTTCTATTGCCGGAACTCTTCCTGTCGCATTAATAACTTTTCTGGATTTATGACTCTTTGATTTACCATTATGAGCATACAAAACTTTTAAGTTTTTTTTCAATTTCTGAACTCCAGTGACATCGGCATTAAAAACAAATTTAACGCCCAAACTTTCAAGTTTTACGATTAATTTTTCCACCAAATAGTCATCGAATTTAGCAAGAGAGGTCTTATCTCTTTCCAAAATGGTCACCTTGCAGCCCAATGTCGCCAACATACAGGCAAATTCCATGGCAATATAACCAGAGCCGATAAAGGTGGCGGACTTTGGGACTTTCTTAAAATTCAGAACATCTTCACTCACTTTCAGAAATTCCTTGCCTTCAATATCAAGTTCCCTCGGAATATTTCCGGTAGCGATAATAAAATGATCGGCAGAAACAACCTTTCCTTCTACCTCAACCTCATTTTTACTGATGAATTTTGGCGATTGGTGATACAATGAAATCCCTAAATCCTTTAACTTTTCTTCTGTATTTGGCGGAATGGGGTCAGAAAATGACCTCTTGAACTTTTGGACGCTCTTCCAATTTAGTTTTGGCAGCCTTTTAACACCAATACCTTTAAGGTTTCTACTTTGATAGACCAATTGAGAAAACTGAAGCAGTATTTTTTTGGAATCACAACCTCTATTGGCGCAAGTGCCGCCAAACTCTCTATTATCTGCAATGGCTACGCTCAACTTGTGCTCCCTACAAATCTCAGCAGCGGTCTGTCCTGCAATTCCACTGCCAATGACAAAAACGTCATAATGTTTGTTTTTAGTCTTTTTCATATTAAGGATTAAGATACCGAATCTTCCGACAAATTATGTTATGAAAAATCTAAAGTTTAGAAATAAAACTTGGAAAGTCAGAGAAAGAAACCAAGACCGCTGCGCTGTTAGAATAAAGAATAAAGACGTCAATGCTCGATAATATCTATATTATGATCTAAAAGATACCTTAATCATCTAATTTGGTACTCGTTCTAAAAATTAAAACGTTAATCCTTTGGCTTCCCACCAACTACAATCACTATTTCACCTTTTGGAGGTTTTGCAGTATAATGTTGCATGACCTCTTTAGCAGTCCCCCTGATGGTCTCTTCATAAAGTTTGGTCATCTCCCTCGAAACGGAAACGGGTCGATCTTCACCAAAATATTCGCAAAAATGGGATAGGGTTTTAATTAGTTTATGCGGACTCTCATAAAAAATAATGGTTCGGGTTTCTTCTGCCAATAACAGCAATCGGGTTTGTCGTCCTTTTTTGACTGGCAAAAATCCCTCAAATACAAATTTATCATTGGGCATTCCGCTATTCACCAAAGCGGGAACAAAAGCAGTTGCTCCAGGGAGACAATCCACTTCAATTTGATGTTCAATACAGGCACGCGTCAACAAAAATCCGGGATCGGAAATAGCCGGTGTTCCTGCATCACTAATTAAAGCAATAGCTGTACCCGATTTTATCTTTTGCACCAATAATTCCACCGTTTTATGCTCATTGTGCATATGATGGGATTGGCAAGGCGTTGCAATTTCATAATGTTTAAGGAGTTTGCCAGAAGTACGCGTGTCTTCAGCCAAAATCAAATCAACTTCCTTTAGAACCTCAACGGCCCTAAAAGTCATGTCTTTCAAATTGCCAATGGGCGTGGGTACGATGAATAATTTACTCATTAATTAATTGAACTTACCCTCTATAATGTTCATAAAACGTTCTTCGACGTCCTCTTTTCCTAACCAATTGTTATAATCGGGTTTGACGATATTTTGGATTAGATTTTTAGCTTCATCCAACGAGCTAGACGTATTGATCTGAGAAAGTACCCGATCATAATCTTCACGATGCCCATCAAAAAGATGTTTTATAAATGCAATCTTGTCGTTTAGACCAATATTGAGTCCGTTTTTAAGCTTATCGTTTAGTGATTTTTTTAAGTGACCATTGGTTTCTGAAGCGGAAACAGGGTCAAAAACCGGCATGTTCTTAAAATCGGCAGTCAATTCTTCAAATTCATCTTTATTTTTTGGTGCATCCGGAAGTGGGTGTTCAAAAAAAGCATCAATTTGATGTGTTTCATGAGGCATTTGAGCAACCATATCTTTAATTTTTTCCATGACAGGCTCCATAATATCATCATCTTCTACCTCATCAAGATTGACATAAATTTTATCGTCACGTTCAATATTATCACTTATTTTATTATTAAATGCCACATCCAACATCTCAAAAAATGATGAATCGACCCCTATTGTAGGCATAGATTGTTCTAAGTTTTCATTGGCAAATTTCAAAACACTCAATTTTTCATATAACAACCCTACTTCTCTGTGCATTTCCTTAACATCCTCTTTGCCCTTCAACTTCAGAATACGATGGGCAATACTCATTAATTCAGACTCCAACTTCTTCTTCATAACTTTTAACTTTAATTCTAATTTATGCTTTTGATTTTTAATAAATTTGCGCCACCTTTATAACAAACGAAGGCAGGCTTTGTTTTAGTGTTAAAATTACGAAATGTTTCTTGAAAATACAGTAAATCCTAAAGAACAATTTGGGTGGATTGAGGTTATTTGTGGCTCTATGTTCTCTGGTAAGACTGAAGAATTGATCAGGCGTCTTAAGCGTGCGCAGTTTGCAAAACAAAAAGTTGAAATCTTCAAACCTGCTGTTGATGTGCGCTACGATGAGGGAATGGTCGTGTCTCATGACGCCAATGAAATTCGCTCAACCCCAGTACCTGCTGCAGCCAATATTCCAATTTTAGCCGACGGATGTGATGTGGTTGGAATTGACGAAGCTCAATTTTTTGATGATGAAATCGTACGCGTCTGTAATGATTTGGCCAATAAGGGCATTAGGGTCATTGTTGCCGGTTTGGACATGGATTTTAAAGGCAATCCGTTCGGTCCAATGCCTAATTTAATGGCGACAGCCGAGTATGTCACTAAGGTACATGCCATTTGCACCCGTACTGGAAACCTGGCACAATACAGCTACAGAAAAGCACAAAGTGACGCTTTGGTACTTTTAGGCGAAGTGGATGAATATGAGCCACTAAGCCGTGCCGCATTTTACAAAGCTATGTCAATGGATAAAATAAGAGGAATGAAGGTCACCGATGCCGTAGAACTCACTGAAAAACCAAAAAACTCCAATGCCTAAAACGCAAGAAACCGTACTCGAAATAGACCTATCGGCCTTAAAGCACAATTTTGAATATCTCAAATCCAAACTCCAAAAAAAAACCAAGTTTTTAGCAGTAGTCAAAGCCTTCGCCTATGGCCATGAGGCTGATGAAATCGCTCTTTTTCTGCAAAATTTAGATGTTGACTATTTTGCGGTGGCCTATACAGGAGAAGGAGTCGCTCTACGTGATGCAGGAATTACAAAGCCCATTTTGGTACTGCATCCTTTGCCGGTAGGCTTTAGCACTATCATAGACCGATGTTTGGAACCCAGCATTTATAATGCAAAGGTGCTTAATGCCTTCATGCAAATGGCTTCGGATAAGAATCAAAAAGACTATCCCATACATCTAAAATTTAATACCGGACTGAACCGATTGGGTTTTTCTGAAAATGATATTGAAGGCATATATTCAAAGATAAACTCATCAAACGTAGTCAGAGTTGAATCCATATTTTCTCATTTGGCCGCAAGCGAGGATCTATCAGAAAAAGAATTTATGCTGCATCAAATAAATTCCTTTAAAAAGATAACAGAAAAATTTAAAGTCTGTTTTGGTTACCAACCTATGCTTCATATGTGCAATACTTCAGGGATATTAAACTATCCTGAAGCCCATTTTGACATGGTACGTAGTGGCATAGGATTGTATGGCTTTGGAAATTCTGAAAAAGAAAATAAAAATTTCAGACCCATTGCTTCGCTCAAATCGGTTATTTCACAAATACATCATATTGAAAAAGGCGAAACGGTAGGCTATAATCGGGCTTATAAAAGCACATCATCCATGAAAACAGCCACAATCCCAATTGGTCATGCTGATGGAATTGGCAGACCTTATGGCAATGGAAAAGGCTATGTGATCATTGATGGAAAAAAAGCAGCTATAGTAGGTAACGTTTGTATGGATATGATTATGGTTGATATCACCGGAATTGACTGTCATGAAGGAGATGAAGTTATTGTGTTTGATGCTTCAAATACCGCCGACGATTTGGCGCATTCGGCGAATACCATTTCGTACGAATTGATTACGGCCATTTCACAACGCGTTAAAAGGAATATCATAAATTAATCTCTAAGTAAGAATTAACCGTAATAAATTTTTCCTATTTTAGTATCCTATTAACCAATGTAAAAATTCAATTAACTATGTGGAAAGAATTTAAAGATTTTATCATGACGGGCAACGTCATTGATTTGGCGGTTGCCGTTTTACTTGCTGGAGCCGTTGGCTTGGTGGTCAATGGGTTTGTAAGTGACATCATGATGCCTATTGTTGGATATTTCACCGGAGGCGTTGACTTTTCAGATATGTTCTATGCCTTGGACGGAAAGACCTATGAGTCATTGGCCGTTGCTAACGAAGCAGGAGCTGCAGTCATTGCCTATGGTAATTGGATCAACTCCATCATCAATTTAATGATTGTTGGTTTTGTACTGTTTATGATTGTTAAGGCTTACGCAAAAGTAAGAGCTAAAAAGGAAGAAGCACCTGCAGCTCCTGCTGGCCCAACTGAAATTGATTTATTGAAAGAAATTAGAGACGCACTAAAGAAATAATCACGCTACACCCATATTCTAACTTTAACCCGATTCTTTATCAGAATCGGGTTCTTTTTTTATATAATCTTCTTTAAATACATTGAATAATTGGTTACTTTAGCGACTTAAATTTTTTTTTATGATGAAAGTAGCTGTTGTTGGCGCCACAGGTATGGTTGGCGAAGTGATGTTAAAAATTCTTGAAGAGCGTAATTTCCCTTTTACAGAGTTAATGCTCGTAGCTTCAGAAAGGTCTGTTGGGAAAGAAATTACCTTTAAAAATGAAACCCATAAAGTTATTGGTTTGGCAGAAGCAGTCTCAAAAAAACCAGATATCGCCTTCTTTTCAGCCGGAGGCACTACGTCGTTGGAATGGGCTCCAAAATTCGAACAAGTTGGCACTACGGTTATTGATAACTCTTCCGCTTGGCGAATGGATGCTACAAAAAAACTGATAGTTCCTGAAATCAATGCAGATCAACTTACAAAAGACGATAAAATCATTGCCAATCCAAACTGTTCGACCACTCAGATGGTGATGGTCTTGGCACCACTTCACAAAAAATACAAAATCAAAAGAATTGTGGTTTCAACCTACCAATCCATTACCGGAACTGGGGTAAAAGCAGTAAAACAACTAGAAAATGAATTGGCTGGAGTTAAAGGTGAAATGGCTTATCCTTATCCAATAAATAAGAACGTTATCCCACATTGCGATGTTTTTGAAGAAAATGGCTATACCAAAGAAGAAATGAAATTGGTTAGGGAAACCCAAAAAATTCTGGATGACCGCTCCATAGCTGTTACTGCCACCGCTGTGAGAGTTCCAACTCAAGGAGGACATAGTGAAGCCGTGAATATTGAATTTGAAAATGATTTTGATGTTTCTGAAATTCGTAAACTGCTAAGTAAAACTCCTGGTGTTGTGGTTCAGGACAATCTAGATGTCAATACCTATCCAATGCCCATTTATGCCAATGGGAAAGATGATGTTTTTGTTGGACGTATCAGACGCGACGAGTCTCAACCAAACACACTAAACCTATGGATCGTCAGTGACAACCTCAGAAAAGGTGCCGCTACAAACACCATTCAGATTGCAGAATATTTAATTGATAAGAATCTGATTTAAAAATGTAATTCACAAAAAATAGAGATGTTTATCAATCGATAGATTTCTTAACATTATATTAAAAAGCCTCTTACATCCGATTGTAGGGGCTTTTTTGTTTATTTTTGGAACACAACACTTAACACGTTTAACTTTTATGAGAAATTTAGCGCTTGCCATGGTAGTTCTAACCACAATTACCGCCTGTAAAAATGAAAATGAACTTAAAAAATCCAATGTCATTGCCGTGACTTATCCTGAGACCAAAACCGTAGATTCCGTTGACACTTATTTTGGAGAACAAGTAATAGACCCATACCGGTGGCTCGAAGATGATAGAAGCGAAGAAACCGGCGAATGGGTAAAAGCCCAAAACGAAGTGACTGCCGATTATTTGGCCCAAATTCCATATCGTCAAGAACTAAAAGAACGATTGGAAGAAATTTGGAACTATGAAAAAATTGGTGCTCCTTTCATCGAGGGAGAATATACTTATTATTACAAAAATGACGGTCTACAAAACCAATCGGTTATTTACAGAAAGAAAACTGGCGAAGATAACGAAGAGGTCTTTTTGGATCCCAATACCTTCAGTAAAGACGGTACCATTTCGTTAGGTGGACTAAATTTTTCGAAAAACGGAAAACTGGCGGCTTATCAAATTTCTGAAGGCGGAAGTGATTGGCGAAAAGTGATCATCATGGATGTCGAATCCAAAAAACAAATTGAAGACACGATAGTGGATGTCAAATTTAGTGGCA
>Ga0208015_1000659_pt1 | contig 15744 bp, 15 predicted proteins | sample 26BtaG_FD_184101 | JGI IMG/M metagenome (GOLD analysis project Ga0208015, IMG submission 184101) | Marine viral communities from Cariaco Basin, Caribbean Sea - 26B_WHOI_OMZ_CsCl (SPAdes) (version 2) | ecosystem: Environmental > Aquatic > Marine > Oceanic | place: Caribbean Sea: Cariaco Basin...
TTGTCTATGTTCTATATTCTATATTCTATCCTCTAAGATCTACCCACTTCCCACCAACTATGATTTCAAGATGTCAATCATAATATCTATTTCCTTAATCAGTCTTTCGTTGGAACCACTATAGCCCACCGATTTGAATTTCATTCGGCCATCAGGTCCAATGATCACTTTGGTTGGGATACCGGTAATATCATATTTTGAAGCGACCTCAAAATCATTACTGCCTTCAATTAGGGGATCATAAACCACATGAAACGTGTACGTGTTTTCTTTGATAAAATCTTCCACCATTTTTTCCCGGTTTGCACCTCTTTCAAACGTGTCTACAAAAAGGAGCACGACCTTGTCATCGTCTTTGTACTTTGTCACGACCTCCTGCATACCGGGAAATGAGGCGATACATGGTCCACACCAAGTTGCCCAGAAGTCTAAGATCACTGTCTTTCCTTTCAAGGCTTCCAATGAGACCTCTTTTCCCTCCATGTCCTTTAAGTTAAAACTTGGTGCTTCTTCATCAAGCATCGTTTTTTTGATTTCAGCAACCTGTGTTCTGTAAGCTTCTTCATCAAAAGCAGCTATTTTGGCATCCACATCGGTAGCGGATGGATTCTCTTTTAGATAGGCCATTTTATAGGCCTCTTTTATGTCGTTATTGGCATGGCCCAACTTTATAAAGTGTTCTGCCTTCTCTTTAACCTTTTCATATTGATTGTCTGCCACCAAGTAATCGATATAGCGTTGGTTGACAGCAACGTCGCTAGCCTTTGCATCTATGGCTTTTTCTTGATAAGTAATAGCATCTTTCGTGTTGCCTTGTTTGAATAATATCAATGCATAGGTATCCGCATACATGCGATATTGTGATTCCAAATATCTCTGATATTGTTTTTTACTGAAGTAATCAGGTTTGTCTTCTTGATTTTTTTGCAAGGACGCAATCAAATCGAGTGATGTTTTTGACATTTTCTCAGCCTGATCCAAATTTTCTCCACTTTCGGCCAATGGCCAAGCCAAATTGTTCATGGTTGATGCTCTACGACTTTTATCATCAATCAGGGAGCTATATTTTTCAAAATTGGCCATGTCCTCTTGTTGGTAATAGGCCCCTGATAAGGCGCCGGCCATATAGTTTCCAATAGATCCTAATTGGGGATTGGCATCGGCAAAGGTTTTAAAAATCTCAGCTTTCTTATCCAAATCATTTGCCTGTTGGAATTGATCTACCAGTTTATAATTGGCGGTGTTGCCTTTTGGAAATTTATCGAGCACCACTTTATTTATCGAATCGTATTTTGATCTATCGCCAGTTAAAGAATAAGCTTCCATTAAGGCTGAATATTCTTTTTCAGGTATATCGGACCGTGAATTAAAGGTTTCGGCGTAGGCATCAATAAGTTTCTTGCCTTCTACTTTATCATTTCTATAAGCCATTTGCAAGTATGAATTGCTCCAGTCCGATTGAAGTTCAGGATGGGCGCTCATTTCAGCATGGATAGTCTCAAAAGCAGCTTTTTTGTCCATTTTAATACCGTAATCACTTCCTTGTCTTACAGCATAAAAAGCAATAGCAGAATTACTTCCTTTCATTTTCTCGCTATTCTCATTATAAAGCGGCAGAAAATACCCTTTTTTATCATTATGGTCAAATTGGTCATCTGCCTTAATAAGAAATGCCAAAGCGACAGCAGAATCTGGAATTTTTATGGTCGCATGATGTTCGCCATTCGATTCTGAAAAGTCGATGTCAACCGGATAATTTTTATCGTTCACCAAGTATATGTAAAATGCTTCGACTTCTTTATCGCTATTATAAATAATGTCTAAATCGTCTCCTGGCATAGGCTGTCCATTGGAGAAAGTCAATTGACCCATGGTCAGTGGTTGGGCTATTTTTTCTGATTCCTTCTTACAGGAGAATAATGCCAAAAGCATTAGCAATGAATACAGTGTGATTTTTTTCATGTGATGTTGTTGAGTTTATAAGACAATAAAAATAGAGAAATTTCATTGGATGTTAAAATAATGAGGCATGATATGCAAACGGATGCCAAATAATTCCCATCAAGTTAAATTTGGTTTTTGCTTGTAGAACGATTAGATATTGTTGTTGACTGTTTTTGGACTTTCGAAGGAATGATATCCCGAACATGAAAACGCTGAGTATTACTATTAACCCATGTCTTTTATCTTCTGACCGGAAAGTTATTTCACATTGGGAAGGTGTAAGAAAATTACATATGCTAAAAACGCATAAACGCATAATGACTGTCAAAAGCCCACTAACTTAAACTGATTAAAGAGAGTGGTTTTTATAGAGTCCATCGGATTTGAATTTGTGTTCGATAAAGAGGGTCGTTGAAATTCCGAGAGTATATGCGAGTAAATCACCAAATTGAAAAGTGTTGCCAAAAATGAGCGTTGCTGCGGTACTGTTGCTCAGATTAAGATGTTCCAGAAAATTAGAAAGCTGTAAGAACTCGATGGCATAAGCAATGAGCAGTACGAAGATACCTGCATTGAGAGGCTTGGTGTTCCAAAAACTTTTAATAAAGCAATATATAAGAATGACCACTAAAAAATCGCCGAACGTATGTCGAATAAAACCGGTTTTCAAAGATAGGGCGATGGCGATTTCCGTTGCCAATAGCAGCAAAAACCATAGAAAGTAAATGCTGTTAAATATGATATTCATAGTTATTCTATCTGTATTTTTTCACCTAAAAACTTTGGTTGGACATTAAATAGCACATCAATGGAAGCTTTTACTCTTGCCAAATATTCTCTTCCTCTTGTCCTTAGTCCGTAAAGATTACCGACATCTTTGGCATTAAAGGCAATGGCGTCAATCTTAAAGTTTTTCGCTAAATAGATGGCTCGTTCATTATGGAATTTCTGGGAGATTATGGTAAATGCATCTTGTCCAAAAACTTCCTTGGCTCTCACCACAGAATCCAAAGTTCTAAATCCCGCAAAATCTAAAACAATTCTGTCTTCTGGAATCCCTCTTTTGATGAGGTCGCCCTTAAATGTTGTTGGTTCGTCATAATATTCACTCCCGTTATCACCACTCACAAGAATATAGTCAATTTTACCTGCTTTAAACAGGGCTACTGCAGCATCAATACGATAGGCGTAATAGAGGTTGATGCCTCCTTTGGCCATGTATTTACTAGTGCCAAGAAGCAAACCCACTTTGTTTTTTGGAAGATCATTGATTTTTGAATATACATCCTCTTTTGCCTTATAAATCACCCAATAGTTGGTTGATACCAATGCAACGACTCCAAGGACTACCATAAGCAATATGAATTTTAGAAATTTCATAGGCTGGAATGAACAAGAAGTGTTTTGAAATATTTCATAGTGTAAGTTCAAATATCGGGCATAACGATGTCCCATAATTGTTTTGATGAAAAGATAGCTTCTAGAAAATGATCAACGGCCACTTTTAACAAAAATTATTGAAAAATATGAAATAGTTTATAAATTAGAGCTTATTGACATGTTTTCATCACATGGGTTCTTTTGAGAACCAGACCCATGAATATGAGGTGGTCATGAAGGCAGACGTAAAGAATGCGATCATATAAAATTCGAAATTACTTAAAAAAATGACATAAATACATAGACTGAATGCAACTATAGCGTAAAACGGGAAAAAGGTATTAAAGACCGCTTTTTTGTCGAAAGCTTTTGTTTCAAACAAGCTAAAAAATGGATATATGGTTAAAGCGATGGTAACGACACAGCATACAAATACAGGGATCATTGAAAGGAGAACAAAAAGGAACGTGTCTACCTCAAAACTTTTAGGACTGATGATCATCCAAAAAATGAGTGTGGCCAGAACAGTCGATTTACAAAAATTTAGAAATACATTCATCGGTCAAATTTTTTGTTGATTAGGATATTGTCGTAGGTCCATTCCTGCCAATTTCTTTCTGATACCTTGTCAATAAAGCCGATGTACTTATCATGGATCCGTTGTTGTTGATTGGAGGATACCCGATGTTCTGCTGTATAGTCTTGTAATAAAATCGCATTGTTGTCTGTTAAATCAATCAAATAATTAAGATCTAAATTCTCGGCATGTTTTAAGTTGTAATTGGTAATGGCGTGATCCCAATCGATACAGCTCGATACCATCAGGATAGCAAAGGCCACCTGGGTGTTGATTCGGAATAAAAACCACAGATTTCTGACATTTCGCACTTTTAAAAAGGTGGTGATGAGTCCGGCTAAGGTTAAAAAAAGATATGTAAAAACCCCGATCCGTTTGTAAGTAAACCCATATACCACAACGTATTCAGTGTTTTTTATTGCGATTAGGACTACTAATCCGATATTTAAAAATATCCAAGTATAGGAGAGGTTTTTAAGTAGGACATTGTCTTGATAAAAGTTGAGATTTCCTCTGAAAAAGTAAAGAATAATCAAAATTGCGACAATTATCGAGGCAATCAGAGTGTTGATGCCACTATGGACTTGGCTTGATAAAGCTGATGCTGAAATGATATCATTGTTCAGAAGATAGTAAATATCCGTTATGCTATAAAAAATCAAAAGGATGTTGAGTAATGCCATCAGCAGGATGCCCAATTGCTGCTCTTTTTTGAGTTGATCAAGGAGCAGTAGTCCAGTTGGATGCAGTTGATTGTCCGTTTGGAGATCTTTGGTTGTCGCTGGATGTATTTGTACTGGATTGATAATATTATTAAAGAGGAAAAATCCCAAAAGACTGAAGAGAAACCATTGAAAATTGATGAATTCAAAATTTATCTTTTCAATAAACCCATTAAATATCGGATTTCCGTTTTTGTACATTAGGATGAATACGATGGAGACCATCAACGGAATGCCGATCAGTTTAGCGAGCTGAAGGTAGTCCCTGTTTTTTTTCCAATTCTGCTGTTCCTGATCGATAGTGGAATCACTCCTTCTTTGGAAATAGGCCGCAATGGTTGTGTAGATACCGTTCAACCATCGGATGTAAATCGAAGATCTTGATTCTGAAAACGTCCCAATTAGAGTAAAAAAGGCTACGCAGTTCGCAAATATTGCCAATGCCGAATGGTTAAAATAGACAACAATGGCGGTTGTGAAATAAACCACTATAAAAACTATCGCCGATTTTAACCTGGCTATTTTTGGATGTTGAAAGATGAGAAGGCCAATGGTAATGACACTGAAAACTGAAAGGTTAAGTCCAATGTTCTGACCATAAAATAAGGTGCTAAATAGAAGTGCTGCAATGATGCTAATAATTGTTTTCATTTTTTAGATTTTAAAAGTACTTTGAAATACAAAGTTAGTTGATAAAAAAAATTGTAGGTTGATTAAAAGGTGATTATGTTTTGTTTATAAGTTTTTCAAGGGCTTCAATATGCTTTTTAAACTCAGTTTCACCTAATTTTGTGGTACTGTAACGTGTGTTTGGTTTTCTTCCAATAAACTGTTTTTCTACTTTAATATATTCCGCAGTTTCAAGCGCTTTGGTATGGCTTGCCAAGTTGCCATCGGTCACGTCCAGAAGCTCCTTTAAGGTGTTGAAATCCGCGTATTCATTGACCATCAACACAGACATAATTCCTAAACGGATTCTGTGATCAAATACTTTATTTATGTTGTCGATGATGCTCATAACCATTCCTGCGCCTGCCTGTCCGCAGACAGGAAAGCAGGAATCTCCAATTTAAAATGTGATTAATAATGTTTTCAATCTCCACAAAATTTATGGACAGGTAAACAAGTTTCTATGGTTTCCAACCTTCGCTATGGGCCCACCTCTACAAAAGTTTCGGGCAAGCGGACCGGCAGGCTCTTTTTCAGGTTCCACCACAGAACTTTCTCTGAGCCTCCGCGACTCTGCGAGAGAAAACCCACGCCTATTTCCTATCCGTGTCATATTTAAAATACATTACCGTGCCGTATATAATATGCATAATCCCAAAACCGAAAGCCCAAAAGTACAAACCATAACCCACAAATTGGGTCGAGATGAGCCCTAAAACCACATTAATGAGTCCTAAATATCTAATATCGCCCAAAGTGTATTTGCTGGCGTTGATACAGCCCAGTCCATAAAAAATGAGGGTAGCGGGAGCAATCAATCCGAACAATTGTTGATCGATCAATACCAAACAAAACAAACCACCGGTAATAATGGGTATTAAAAAATTGATCACAAGACGTTTTGAAGAGCCATCCCAAACACGGGCATTATTCCTTTTGGCCTTTCTGACGGTAAGAAATATTCCTGAGACAATAGAAAGTATTACCACCAATACGGCAATACCAAAAAGAGTGCTTATAGCATCAAATGCTGCAAAAAAACCTTTTATGGGATGTTCTATGGCATTAATATCTAAAATAATTCTATGGGCTATAATTGCTCCCACTAGCGCATATATTCCTGCAAGTATGCCGGACAATCCACTCAATGAGATAAATCGAGAGGACTTATGCATCATATTCTTAATCTCACTGATATCTTTCAAATAGTCTTTTGACTCCATAGTAAAGTACTTTGAAATACAAAGTAAAATGATTTTATTGACCTGTGCAAGTAAATAATTTATTCTTTTGGAAAAGGGGAGTGAGAGGAATAGGGATTAACGATTAGCGATTGATGATTCATGATTTTTGATTGAAAGTGTACGTAACTTATTAGATATTAGGTAGATGGGATAAAGAGTTGTAATGACGAATAAAAATAAATAATGCCATAAAGGCCTGTTCTTCCGCTTGCCGAAACTGTTGTAGAGCCGAGCAGCAGAGCTAAGACGAATAATTTGAAATAAGAAACAAGAAACCTCAAGCCTAATCAAAAGGAGCTATGAGATTAAAAATCACCTTGCGACCTTATCGAAAAACCATTGCTATTTGCGTTGAAATAGGCTAATGCGAATTAATTATTTTTATCTTAGAAACGAGAAACGAGAAACGAGAAACGAGAAACGAGAGACGAGAAACGAGTAACGAGAAACAAGAAACAAGCGTTTTTTACAATTCCTTATATACCTTAAAGATTTCAAACGCCAGACCTTTGTAATTTTTCTTCTGTTTCTTTTCGACGATATAATATTGGTCTTCAAAAAACGGCAGTGCCGTAATACTTACATCGGCTTTGATAACTTCATGGCCCTTTGCCAAAGCTTGAGATTCTATAATACGCATCAATTTAATGCCAAATCCTTTTCGTAAATGATCTTTATGTATAAAGAGGCCGTCAAAATAATTGCCGTTGCTGAGGTAAGCGAAACCGACAATGGAATCATTTAATTCGGCAACAATAAAATAGGAATTCTCAATACGGTCTTCCCATTTGTCAATGTCTAATGCACCTGATGCCCAAACACGAATTTGCTTTTCGGAATAATCCTTTGCATTGACATGCATGATGGTATCCCTGAAAATTGCCGTAATAAAAGGAATGTCTTTTAAGTTTGCTTTTCTAATTTGAATCATAATTAAACTTTAAATATGCCGCCTAAGCTAATTATCCTCTCGGAAAAGTAAAAATGTTGTGAGGCACCTTCGCTTGGGTTGCGGGTTGTTCTAATATTGCCCATATTGATATAACCACCTCTCAGATCACCCTGTATAAAGAAATGTTTGAAGAAGGTAAAGTTCAAGCCTGCACCAATTGAAAGTCCATAACCTGAAATATGAAATTCGTCGTATCGGTCTCTATCAAAAAGTGTCGTGTTGGTTTTAGGATAAAGAATTCCTGCACCTATGCCTTCCGTTACATTTACCTGAAATTTATCGGTATTTTGAATATTGAATATTGAGGATATATCATCACGTCGGGCAAATTCCAGATACACATAGTTTAATCCATCGGTATGCTCAAACTTTAAGAACTCTTCAGAAACCATAACGTTTTGTTGGTCATAAACGCCATTAAAAATAGATCCTACATCATTAGAAGGCAAATTAATATAGCCGTTAACCACTCTGTTTTTATTCCTTGTCATCACATACTTCATATGGTCCATGCCAAGAGCCAATGAATATTTATCTGAAATAAAATAACCAATCTTAAAATTGGTCTGTGGAATGGTAATACGCGCTGGATTTACGTAATCGATATGCCAACCTTTTGGTTTGTCCTTTGCGGTGGCGTCTTTGATGGTAAATTCATAATCTTCTCCTTTAAATGTAATATCAGATTTTGAATAGCTTGCTCTATTGCCGCCCCAGCTTACAAAGAATTTGCCTTTGTTGTTTGCAGTGTATTTTGTCGGTTCTGTACTGTTTTGTGAATAACTGTTGAATGTAAACAAAAAGAGTAAGGCACCAATAAATGGTGCGCGAGGAATTATAAACATTGAAATAGAATTATAAAGTAAGAATTGTTTTTCTGATGGCCACCAGATTGGTGAGCAGCTTTTCTAAGTTATCCAAGTGGAGCATATTGGCGCCATCACTTTTGGCATTTGCAGGATCAAAATGGGTCTCAATAAATAGGCCATCAACATTATTGACAACACCAGCTCTAGCAATAGTTTCGATCATATCTGGCCTACCGCCGGTAATGCCTATGCTTTGGTTGGGTTGCTGTAAAGAGTGGGTGACATCCAGGATCGTTGGTGCATATTGGCGCATGGTAGGAATACCTCTAAAATCAACAATCATATCCTGGTAGCCAAACATCGTCCCTCTATCCGTAATCCACGCTTTTTCATTGCCCGCATCCTTTACTTTTTGGACGGCATGCTTCATGGCTTCCGGGCTCATAAACTGTCCCTTTTTGAGGTTGACCACTTTTCCCGTTTCCGCGGCAGCTACAACCAAGTCTGTTTGCCTGACCAAAAAGGCCGGAATCTGCAATACATCCACATATTCGGCAGCCATCGCCGCATCAGAGACTTCATGGATATCGGTTACCGTTGGGATGTCAAAAGTTTCAGAAACCTTACCTAGAATTTTAAGAGCTTTTTCATCGCCAATTCCTGTAAAACTATCAATTCTACTGCGGTTGGCCTTTTTGAAACTCCCCTTAAAAACATAAGGGATTTGTAATTTATCAGTAATTGCCAATACTTTTTCAGCAATGCGTAACGCCATTTCTTCTCCTTCAATGGCGCATGGCCCACATAATAAAAAGAAATTATCGGCAGTTATATATTTTAATTTTGGAACGTCGTTAAGAGTCATTTATATATTTATTTAAAAATGCAAAGTTACGGAAAATAATGTGTGTAGTTGTTTTTGTTGATCATGGAATTTTATTGACAAGGTTGCCGCTGTATTTCTAATGTCTGGAGAAGCTTTTAATTCCTAAAACTGAGTTGAATTTCCAAGGTTCTGGATGGGTGTTGATCAAAGCAATTTGAACATCAATTCCTGAAGTGTTTAGCCAGCTATAGGTCAGTCCTATGGCCGCGAAACAAAAGGATAATCAAATGCTTAAGCCAAACTTTAAAGGTCCAAGCTTTTAAAGGATGAATTTTAGATCAGGCGGCAGAATTTAATTTCTGACAGAACAAAGAACATTGATTTTGGCTAAAATACCTTTTTGATGCTATTGCGGACCATCCAAAGTGCCATCACAAAATTGCCGATAACGAAAAAGCCTCCCATGATCAAAAATGGTTTGGTTTCATATGAAATATTGATGATGTTTAAGAGATCTGATAAGTAGGCCAGTATCAGGTAAGAGGAGAGACAAACAAATGTGATCCCTAAAGAAAAGTTAAGTTTCTCATTTGGTTTTATCAATTGCCATAAAAAAGGAATTCCAAACAGCAATATAGGATAGGCTGTAAGACCTTCACTTTTGTTGACATCAGTAAACCAATAGATAATTACGGCAATAAAATAGAGGTAAGGGATGAATTTTGAATAGGTTTTAAGTGTTTTCATCTGTTATTTCAAGTGATTTAATCGTTGTGAATATCAAAAATCAAGAAGGGTCTTGTTATCAATAAACAGGTATTTCAAATACTAAACGGTCAGATGTAAATTGCCAATGAGTTATGTGGATTAGTGGGAATGGCGCTTTACTATTAATCAATTCTTAAACGAAAGATACGAATTGATAGTATAAATACTTTAGGCAATAACATTTTATTAACTCTCTGCCATTGAAGAATATTCTATGCTTGGAACACTATGTTTATGGACTTCAATCGTTTGTATGTGTGAGTAATTATCATTATTATAAATGCTTTATGAATAAATCTGAAAAATATAGAAGCGGCAAGAAAGCTTGTAAAAAATAAATAGCTTACATTTGCACGCCGAAAAATGGCACCATATATATGGCGAAGATAAAAAATATTGCAATTATTGCACACGTTGACCACGGTAAAACCACCCTGGTTGACAAAATTATGTACTTCTGTCACACGTTTCGTGAATCGGAAAATACGGGTGATTTAATCCTAGACAATAACGACTTGGAGCGTGAAAGAGGGATCACTATCATCTCTAAGAATATTTCCGTAAACTACAAGGACACAAAAATTAATGTTATTGACACTCCTGGTCACGCCGATTTTGGTGGTGAAGTGGAGCGCGTATTGAACATGGCTGACGGCGTTTTGCTTTTAGTCGATGCATTTGAGGGACCAATGCCACAAACTCGTTTTGTGCTTCAGAAGGCTCTTGATCTGGGCTTAAAGCCTTGCGTAGTGGTCAATAAAGTGGATAAGGAGAACTGTACCCCAGATGAGGTACATGAGGCTGTTTTTGATTTGATGTTTGAACTGGGCGCTGAAGAGTGGCAATTGGACTTTCCGGTAGTTTACGGATCTGCCAAAAACAACTGGATGAGTACCGATTGGAAAAAACCAACCGATTCTTTAGAACCATTATTGGACATGGTGATCGAACACATTCCTTCGATGAAAGTTGAAGAAGGTACGACTCAAATGTTGATCACATCTTTGGACTATTCATCCTTTACGGGTAGAATTGCTATCGGACGATTACAACGTGGCGTTTTAAAAACAGGAATGAACATTTCTTTGGTTAAGCGCGATGGAAAAATCGTGAAATCCAAAATTAAAGAACTTCATGTTTTCGAAGGTGTAGGTCGGAGAAAAGTAGAAGAAGTACAGGTTGGGGATATTTGTGCCCTGGTTGGGCTGGAAGGTTTTGACATTGGCGATACTATTGCCGATTATGAAAACCCAGAAGGATTGGAATCCATTTCAATTGATGAGCCAACCATGAGCATGTTGTTCACAATTAATGATTCGCCATTTTTTGGTAAGGATGGAAAGTATGTGACCTCTCGACACATCAAAGACCGTTTGACAAGAGAACTCGAAAAAAACTTGGCACTACGTGTCAGTGCGACAGATAGTGCTGATAAATTTATGGTGTTTGGACGTGGCGTTTTGCACTTATCGGTGTTGATTGAAACAATGCGTCGTGAGGGCTATGAGCTTCAAATTGGCCAACCTCAGGTAATTATTAAAGAAATTGATGGCGTTAAATGTGAGCCTATTGAGGAGATGACGATTGACTTACCGGAATCAGTTTCTGGAAAGGCCATTGAAATGGTGACCATGCGTAAAGGTGAAATGTTAAGTATGGAAGCAAAAGGCGATCGTATGGTGTGTGAATTTTTAATTCCTTCACGTGGGATTATTGGTTTGCGTAACCAATTGTTGACTGCTACAGCGGGGGAAGCGATCATGTCGCACCGTTTTAAAGAATACCAGCCACTTAAAGGCGGTATTCCTGAACGTCAGAACGGTTCATTGGTTTCTATGGAAAAAGGTCAGGCCATTCCGTATTCTATTGACAAATTACAGGATAGAGGTAAGTTTTTTATCGATCCGGGAGAAGATATTTACGAAGGTCAGGTGATTGGTGAAAATTCCCGTGGTGACGATATGACGGTTAACGTTACTAAGACCAAGAAAATGAGTAACGTTCGTTCATCAGGTGCTGATGATAAGGCGCGAATTGTTCCAGCGATTAAATTTTCATTGGAAGAAGCCTTGGAATACATTCAAAAGGATGAATACGTAGAGGTGACACCACATCATATCCGTTTGCGTAAAATTTTATTGACGGAAGTCGAACGTAAAAGAAATAAGTCGATCTAAGAGCATTGAGTTATATTATTCCTACCTCGCTGACTTGCCCAAGCGCACCAGTTGGAAAGGATATGAAACACATAATTGAAAAAGGAATTCCAAATCGGAGTTCCTTTTTTTATGCGGTATTTTTCAATCCAAGGATACTGAAAAACAGACTAAATAGAATCACCTGAACCCCAAGCAAAATAGTGAAAACGGCAGGAATAATGACCCTAAAAGTGTCCGTAGGTTGCAACATTCCATAATCAGTGGATTTCCAAATGGATAAGCCTTTGCAACTCAGAATAAATCCAACAATCAAAAAAATCACCCCAATAATCAACCCTTTTTCCAAATTGATATATTTGAACAATCTGTTATAGCGATCGCTTTTTGGAAGTAAGCCGTTTTCGACGGCGAAGATTTTTGTCAAGGCGTAAAATACCAAAAGTTGAAATCCGATCAATACCATACCTGAGGAATACATCAAGGTGTGTATGTCAAAAATAATACCTTCCACCATAACCGGTTGTGAAATCAATAAGATTGAAATCACCAATCCGATACACATCATGACAATTGAAGGAATGAGGAACAGCCAGTGGGGACTGTAAAGCATCAGAAAACGTAAATGGCGCCATCCATCGCTCCAAGTTTTTAAGTGTGGCCTGCGAGACCTGCCATCTGGATGTAAAACGGTTGGAACTTCAACAATTTTCAAGTCATTCAATTTTGATTTGACAATCATTTCGGATGCAAACTCCATTCCGGTGGTCCTTAAATCCATTTTGTGGTATGCCTCTTTTGAAAAACCTCTCAATCCACAATGAAAATCGCCGATTTTGATTCTATAAAACAAACGTCCTAAAAAAGATAGCACAGGATTGCCGAGATATTTGTGCAGAAAAGGCATGGCACCAGGTTTGATGCCGCCCTTAAAGCGATTTCCCATGACCAGGTCATGACCTTCTCTTAATTTTATGACATAGGGCATTAAATTTTCAAAATCATAGCTGTCATCCGCATCTCCCATAATGATATAGGTTCCGGAAGCCACTTCAATTCCGCCTTTCAACGCATTGCCATATCCTTTTTTCGGAATATTGACAAGTCGAGCGCCATGAAGCTCTGCAATCTGTTGGGAGCCATCCGTACTTCCATTATCCGCAATGATAATTTCGCCAGTGACGTCATTGGATTTTAAAAAACGCTGTGCTTTTTGAATACAGTCTGCCAAAGTTTCCGCTTCATTGAGACAAGGCATTACGATGGTAAGTTCAATGGTCATAAGCTTGATTTTATAGGTTTGGAATAGGCATCTATTAAAATAAAAAGAATTAAAAACAGCACCCAATCATTATAAAATGTGAAGCGTTTGATGGCATGCATGCCAATGGCCACCAAAGCAACATTGCCAAGCGTTAAAAGTACCAACAGGCTCATCACTTTGTAGTCGTTTAGTCCTTTTTTAAAGAGTCCGACTAAACCAACCAATAATAAGATAATATAGATTGCAGTGTGTTTTGCACTACCAAAAGCACTGACCGAATTTTTGATATATAATTTAAACCAAGATTTAAAATTATTGAGCACAAGTGGCAAGGCCATTTTCTTTGTCAATTGGTCGAGTGCGATGAACTTTTGGTCTTCGCTTAACTGTATGCCAACAAGTTCCTTTCCTGAATCGTAAATAGTAGCGTTTGCAATCGCTGAATAATGGCGGATATAAAACTCTGTCGCATCGCGTTGGCCATCTTCATTTAGATGATTCACATTTAAGTGGTTGGAATATAACTTTGTGAAAATCGATTTAAAGAAGTCTCGTTCTTCTTCCGAATCATACAATTGATAGTCCTCTTCGTCAGCAACATAGAATGCTGGAGCTATAAGATGGATTCCTGTCCAGGGCGTGTTGACAAAGTATCCGTGTTTTAGTTGGTGATAAGTCTTGTCCATTAGCGAAGTAAGCACCGGTAAGATGAAAAATGCCAAGCCTATCCACAGGTAGCTCTTGGTCTTTTTCTGATTATAGGCCAACCATAGTATAATGAGCAGTGCCGCAGGAACCATAAACAGAAACTGACTTCTTGTGATTATTAAAACCATTAAAATTGGCCAAGCTATCCAAAGTTTTTTGACTTCTCCGGTAATCATGCTTTCCAAAAAAGAGATAACTACCAATAAATATAAAGGATAGGTCAGTGCTTCTGAAAGATAATTGTTGGCAATTTGATGATTATAAACATAAGGGACGGCCATAACCATGCATAAAAGTAAATACCAAAAGGAATGCAGATTTAAAAGCCTCTTCAATCGTGAAATGAAAAGGTAAATAGCAATTAATCCAATGGCGCCCTGCACAACTATGGTAACGAGGTTCAAATAACTGCCAGAAATTTGCTTTAAAATCCAGAGAAAAATGGGATATCCGGCAGATCTATAAATTTCCATATTCAAGTAACCTTTTGAATCTGGATATATTTCAATAGGTTTGTTGATGACTGCAATAAAAACGATACATAAAATCGCAATATGCACATATTTAAACCGTTTTTCAGTCATTTGATATTTTGTCATTAATAATGGAGTTAAAAGTAAAAATAATTTTAGTTTTACCTTGTTCATAAAGTATTACTTTTCTTGAAAGAAAAAGAGCAACATATCAACTCCAATTTTAAAGTCATTCGGTATTGCCCATTAAAAAATAAGGCATGGAATGCTTTTGTGTCCAATTCTAAAAATGCAACGTTTTTATTCCACCGTGATTTTATGGAATATCATCAGGATCGGTTTGAAGATTTTTCCTTGATGGTGTATCAGAAAGGGAAATTGGTGGCTTTATTACCTGCCAACCGAAAAGGAAATGAACTTCATTCGCACCAAGGATTGACTTATGGCGGATTGGTATTGCCAAAAAATATCAGGTTTAAAAACGTATTGCACAGTTTTGAAATGCTGTTGAAATTTTTGTATGAACAGAATATCAGTACCCTATATATAAAGGAAATGCCGTCCATTTATCATCAAATTCCCTCCGATGAAATTCATTATTTAAATTTTATCCTAAATGCCGAATTGATACGAAGGGACACGCTTTCAGTAATTGATAATCAAAACAAGCTAAAATTCTCAGGCAGCCGAGTAGAAGGGATCAAACGCGCAGAAAAACATGGGTTAAGGATTGAAAATGATGATGATTTTGAAGCGTTTTGGGAACGGATTCTAAAACCTAATTTGAACGAAAAACATAAGGTAAATCCTGTTCATTCATTAGAAGAGATCTTATATCTAAAGCAGAGATTTCCTAAAAACATTAAGCAATTCAACGTGTATCATGAAAACAGTATGGTCGCTGGCGCCACAATATTTGAGACTAAACACGTGGCTCATTGTCAATATATTTCTGGAAATAAAGATAAAAACACCTTAGGAAGTTTGGATGCTTTACACAACTATTTGATCACTACTGTTTATGCCAACAAGCGTTATTTTGATTTTGGTGCGTCCAATGAGAATGGAGGGAGAAACATTAACGCAGGACTTCAATTCTGGAAAGAAGGTTTTGGTGCCAGAACCAGGACTCAAGATTTTTTTAAAATTGAAACTAAAAACTATAATGCATTGAAAACGGTTCTCAAATGATAAAATTTTTAGATCTCCATAAAATTAATGCACGTTTTGATAAGGAATTTCAAGAGCGGTT
>Ga0208015_1000664_pt1 | contig 15699 bp, 12 predicted proteins | sample 26BtaG_FD_184101 | JGI IMG/M metagenome (GOLD analysis project Ga0208015, IMG submission 184101) | Marine viral communities from Cariaco Basin, Caribbean Sea - 26B_WHOI_OMZ_CsCl (SPAdes) (version 2) | ecosystem: Environmental > Aquatic > Marine > Oceanic | place: Caribbean Sea: Cariaco Basin...
ATGCGTTCCCCCAGCGCCTTGCGGCCAAACCCGTCATCTGCGGCGCGGCCGACTTCCACGGTCAGGCGGTCCAGCGCAGCGCAGGGCGGATGCGGGGCGGTTGCAAAATCCTCTCCCGCCCAGAACAGGACGGCAGAACGGTCATCTTGGCGGCGCAGATTGATCCGGTGCAGATGCAGAAAACCCAAGGCGAGCCGCAGGATGCGGTGGCGGGCCTCGCTGCTGCTGACAAACAGATCGCAATCGCGGCTGAGCCCGCGCATGTCGGCCACCAGCTGCCCCCAAAGCTTGCGCCCTTCCCACCAGCGATCATAAGCGGCATTGTTGCGAAACCCCAGAAACAGCGAAAGGGCGATGCCGAAAACCGCGAAGGGTGCGGCGTTGGTATGGGGCAGGCGCAGAACCTCGCTATCGATCCACAGGATCAACGCAGAGAGGGCCGAAAGACCGATGATCCGCGGCAGGATCCGGGGCAGAACGGAGCCGCGCACCGCAAACATCAACTGCATCAATCCGGGTTTGTCGCGCAGGATCATCGTGTTACGGGCTCCGTCAGGGGTGTGGGAACGGTCTGGTCAATCGGTCCGGTTCAGTGCTGTCTTGTCCAACTCGGGACGCTTGGGGTCCCTCGGTTGGGGTGCCCCTGATATCTTCCAATACCTAGCCTGCCGAAACCGTCGCCACTTCGCAGAAAGCGGCAGGACAGAGGCATTCCCGCCAGCTGCCGTGGTTTTCCGGAAAACCATGATCTGCGTCAGGACCGCCGGGTTCTTGGCGGGTCACTGCCGGACCCCGAACCGGGATCAACACCCGATCCCTCAACAGGGTGCGCTGGTGAAGAGTGGGGGGCAAGGTCGGATGGGATGGTTGGGCGAGGGGGAGGCCTGCAACAAAAAACCGGGCGCATTGCGCCCGGCCACGCCCAACTGTGTGGGGCAATCTTTGATTGGTCCGAAACAGGCGGGAAAGCCTGTCTTTTGGTTACTTCAGCGCGCGCCAGCCGATGTCGCGGCGGAAAAAGCCCTGTGGCCAGTCAACGCCGTCCACCATCGCATAGGCGCGATCGCGGGCCTCTTGCAGGGTGTCGCCACGGGCGGTCACATTCAGCACGCGGCCGCCAACCGCCAGAACCTTGCCGTCTTCGGCCTTGGTGCCCGCGTGAAAGACCATGTTGCTGCTGTCCTCAGGCAGGGTGTCGAGGCCTTTGATCTCGCTACCTTTTTCATAAGATCCCGGATAGCCTGCGGCGGCCATGACAACAGTGATGGCGTGATCATTGGCCCAGTTTACCTGCGCCTCACCCAGACGGCCTTCGGCTGCGGCCTGCATCAGGTCCAGCGCCTGCGCGCCGAGGCGCATCATCAGAACCTGGCATTCGGGATCGCCAAAACGGACGTTGTATTCCACCAGCCGTGGCTGGCCGTCCTTGATCATCAGGCCCGCATAAAGGACCCCCTGATAGGGCATGCCGCGCTCTGCCATCACCTTCATGGTGGGTTTGACGATTTCTTCCATTGCGCGCGCTTCGATCTCGGCGCTCAGGACCGGGGCGGGGGAATAGGCGCCCATGCCGCCTGTGTTCGGGCCGGTGTCGCCTTCGCCGACGCGCTTGTGATCCTGGGCAGACCCAATCGCCAGCACGTCTTCGCCGTCGACCAGCACAAACAAGGACGCTTCTTCGCCTTCCATGAACTCTTCGATCACCACCTCGGCGCCGGCCCCGCCGAAGGCGCCGCCGAACATGTCGTCGATGGCGTCGATGGCTTCGGCTTCGCTCATTGCGATAATGACGCCTTTACCTGCGGCGAGCCCGTCAGCCTTGACCACTGTTGGCGCGCCGTGCTGACGCACATGTGCCTTGGCGGCTTCGGCGTCGGTGAAATGGCCATACGCTGCGGTTGGCGCATTGGCCGCATCGCAGATTTCCTTGGTGAAGCTTTTGGAGGCTTCAAGTTTCGCAGCCGCCTCGGAGGGGCCGAAAACCAGCAACCCAGCCTCGCGCAGCCTGTCTGCAACCCCGGCCGCCAGCGGGGCTTCTGGCCCGATGATCACGAAGTCGATGGCGTTTTCCTCGGCGAAATTGGCCACCGCGGCACCGTCTTCGATGTCAAAGGCGGCGCAATCCGCGATCTGGGCGATGCCTGCGTTGCCCGGTGCCACGATCAGCTTGTCGCATTTTGGGTTTTGCATCACCGCCCAGGCCAGAGCATGTTCGCGCCCGCCGCTGCCAAGGATGAGGATGTTCATTTGCGTCTTCTCCGATCTGCCTGAGCCCGTGGCCTCCCACCGCGCGGCGGGGCTTGCCTTGCTTGCAGCGGGTTCTATGCTGCGCGGACCTTCAAAACAAGAACTCAGTACGCGCCCCGGCGCCGCAGGAGAGCAGCCCCAGTATGTCAGACCTGTTTGATGATCCCGCCCCATCCGACCGGCCCGGCCAGAACGCCCCCGAATTCACGGTTTCGGAGATCTCTGGCGAGGTAAAGCGCACGCTGGAAGGGACGTTTGGCCGCATCCGTGTCAAAGGCGAGGTTGGCCGTGTCTTCAAGGCCCGGTCCGGGCATCTTTACTATGACATCAAGGATGATCGCTCGGTCCTGGCCTGTACAACCTGGAAGGGCCAGATCAGCAGCCTGTCGGTGGTGCCAGAAGAAGGGCTGGAGGTGGTTGTAACCGGCCGGCTGACCGCCTTTGGTGGGCAGTCCAAATACAACATGAACGTGGACGAGGTGGCGGTTGCGGGGCAGGGCGCGCTGATGGCGCTCTTGGAAAAACGCAAGAAACAGCTGGAGGCAGAGGGTCTCTTTGCGCCAGAGCGAAAGAAACCGCTGCCCTATCTGCCGCAGATCATTGGTGTTGTGACCTCGCCATCGGGGGCGGTGATCCGGGATATTCTGCACCGGCTGCGCGACCGATTTCCGCGCAAGGTGCTGGTGTGGCCCGTCGCGGTGCAGGGGGCGAACTGCGCCGCGGAAGTGGCGCGTGCAATTGATGGCTTCAATCAGCTCACACCGGGAGGGGCGCTACCGCGTCCCGATCTCATTATCGTGGCGCGCGGAGGTGGCTCGATCGAGGATCTCTGGGGCTTTAACGAAGAAATCGTGGCACGGGCCGCAGCAGGCAGCCAGATCCCGCTGATTTCTGCGGTGGGCCACGAGACGGACACCACGCTGATCGATTTTGTCTCTGACAGGCGGGCGCCCACGCCGACGGCGGCGGCAGAATTGGCCGTTCCTGTGCGACTGGAGCTACTGGGCTGGGTGGAACAGCAGGGGGCGCGGTTGACGCGCGGGGCTGGCCAGGCGGTGCAAATCCGACGCCAGCGGCTGAACGACCTGTCCCGCGCCCTGCCCAAACCCGATACCTTGCTGGAAACCCCGCGCCAGCGGCTGGACCAGGTGTCCTATCGCCTTCCGGATGCGTTGATCCGGGGTGTCGACCGGCGCCGCCTCAAGCTGAGCGAAGCCGCCGCCTCGCTGCGCCCGGCCACCTTGCGCCAGCTTGTGCAGGGGCGTCGGGATGGATTGAAAAACCTGTCTTCCCGTCTCAGCCTGCGCCCGATTGAGCGCGAAGTCGCCCGTCAGGGTGACAGGTTGACCCAACTCGCGCAGCGAATGAACGCATTGCAGAGCCAACGCCTGCAGCAGGCGCGCCGGGGGCTGGATGCCACTGGCAGGCAGTTGGAGATCCTGAGTTATAAAGCCACGCTTGATCGCGGATATGCGGTTGTGCGCCATGGCAGCGACGTGGTGACGCGGGCCGCCGGGGCCAGGGGGGCGGATCATCTGCGGATCGAGTTTGCCGATGGCGAGATCGCCGTTCACCCGGATGGCTCTGACGCAGGTGCAAAAACCGTTCAGCAGAGCACCGCGCAAACGCCTGCACCGTCCAAACCTGCCGCGCGCAAGCCAAAGGCGGATCCGGGTCAGGATGATGGCGGGCAGGGGACGCTGTTCTAGGGGCAGGATGCATTGATTGGGAAAGGTCCGGCGCGGCGGCTGAGCGGTTTCTCTTAGACGCCGACCTCCGGCCCCAGGCAGATCATTTCCTCTTCGACCTCATCGGCCTCGTACAGTTGGGTTTCCTCCGGGTCGCCTTCAAACTGTGCAACCAATCCGTCCTGTTCCAGGGTGAAGACCCAGCATTGGGGCGAGCCGATGGTGTCATAGACGAAACAGATCTGATCCCCCTTGGGATACCATTCGCCGTCCTGGCACCTGCCATCCAGAAAAGACCAGATTACACGTCGGCCGGGCAGATACCTCTCAACCCCGTAGGCAACACCATCAAAGCCGTAAAACAGCGTGCGTCCTTGGGTGTAGCGATCAAATTCCTCGGCACCGAGCGGTGCAGCCTTTGCGTCAGGGCCCATCAACAAGCCCAGAGACAGCGGGAACAAGAGAATCAGTTGCAGGTGTCGCATGGGTCAACTGTGCCAGAGCGGCGCCATTCTGGCCAATTTTGTGCCTTTGTGAGTCGCGGCCCTTTGCGTCGCGTCACCTTTGACCGCGGACATCTACAGGGTCAGGGTGATGCCGTCGGGCAAGTAAGGGACTGAACATCATGGCATTTGACGGGTTTGGGGCGCTTTCGGGTGGGGCGGGGGTGTCCCTTGCGGTGGCGACCGTGTTTGCGGTGATTTACCTGCCGATGGCGGCGGGGGGCGCTGGTCCTTTCCGCAGTCTCAGCAAAACGCTCTCGGTGGCCTTTCTGGCCCTTGCGGCTGCCCTTGGCGGTGCGCCCTGGCTGTTGGTGCTGGCGCTTGGGCTATGTGCGGCGGGGGATTTTTGCCTGTCACAGGAGAGCGAGACGAGCTTCATGGCCGGTGTCGGGGCCTTTGCTGCGGGGCATCTGGCCTATGTGGCCCTGTTTTTGAGCATTGGCGAAAGTGATCCAACGCGCTTGATCAGCGGTGCCGGACCCGCATTTGTTGCGGGTTTTGCCGTTGTCGGCCTGTTCATGGCCTGGCTTCTTGCACCGCGTGCTGGTGATCTGAAGGTGGCAGTGCTTGCTTATGTGCCGATCATCCTTGCAATGGGGGTAGCGGCGTTGACGCTGCCGCCGGTGGCAGGCTTTGCACTGGTGCTGCCGGCTGCGCTTGCCTTCATGGCGTCTGACATCACGCTTGCCTTTGAAACCTTCGTGCTTGCAGAGGATCATCCGGCGAGGCGTGCCACGCCCTATGCGGTCTGGCCGCTTTATTGGGGGGCGCAAGCGGCGTTTTTGCTGGCATTTTCCTGACGTGATCTGCGCGTGGTCCTTTGCACTTGCCCCAAAAGGGGATTAGGTGTCCGCAGGTAAAGACCAAGACATCTGAATGCGGAGACCGAGATGGCGTTTTTCTCAAAACTGAAGGATCGGCTGTTCAAGTCGTCAGCCAAGCTTGAGAAGGGGCTGGACGCCATTGTCGAGGAGGGCGCGGAGGCTGCTGTCTCTCAGCCGGATGTGTCGCCGGAACCGGCCCCTGTTGAAACTCCTGTCGAAACCCCTGTCGAAACTCCGGCAGAGCCACCGGTCGAAGCCCCGGCTGCACCGCCCGTCGAAGTCCCTGCCGAGGCCCCGAAGGAAACCCCAGCGGATGCGCCCAGCGAAGTGCCGACAGCGCCTGCGCAGGAGGACAAGGTTCAGCCTGAGCCCGTCCGGACGGAGCCGGTGGCAAAACCGATGCCAAAGCCCAGCCTGACCCCGGTCTCAACGCCCAAACCAGAGCCGGTTGAGACCGCCAAGGCGGGCCTGCTGGGGCGTCTGATCGGACGGGGCAAGGCAGAAGAGCCGCGCCGCGTGCTGGATGATGAGATGCTCGAACAGCTTGAGGATCTGCTGGTCGGGGCGGATATGGGCGTGGATACCGCTTTGCGTGTGACCGCCAATATGGCTGAGGGACGTTATGGCAAGCGTCTATCCGCGCGCGAGATCAAGGAACTCCTTGCTGGTGAGGTTGCCCGCATCATGGAGCCAGTCGCCCGCCCGATGCCCATCTACGAAAAACGCCCGCAGGTGGTTCTGGTGGTCGGGGTCAACGGCTCTGGCAAGACCACCACGATCGGCAAGCTGGCCAGCCAGTTCAAGGCAGCCGGCAAGAAGGTTGTGATTGCGGCAGGTGACACATTCCGTGCCGCTGCGGTGGAACAGCTGCAGGTCTGGGGCGACCGTGCAGGCGTTCCGGTTCTGACAGCGCCAGAAGGGTCTGACCCCGCAAGCCTTGCGTTTGATGCCATGACCCGCGCACAAGAGGACGGTGCGGATCTGTTGATGATCGACACCGCCGGACGCCTGCAAAACCGCGCTGATCTGATGGAAGAGCTGGCCAAGATCGTGCGCGTGATCCGCAAAAAGGATGAAACCGCGCCGCATAATACCCTATTGGTGCTGGATGCGACGACCGGTCAGAATGCGCTCAACCAGGTTGAAACCTTCCAAAAGCTCGCGGATGTTTCCGGTCTGGTGATGACCAAACTGGACGGAACGGCCAAGGGCGGCGTTTTGGTTGCGCTGGCCGATAAGTTCGGCCTGCCGATCCACGCCATCGGCGTCGGCGAGCAGATTGATGATCTGGCACCCTTTGATCCAGAGGAATTCGCCGCAGCCCTGACAGGTCTAGAGGGCTCCTGAGCCGGGCCCTATTGGGTCCGACTGTGCCATGGCCCAGATCTAGGGGTCTTCGTGATGGCTGAAAATACCCCGTGGGGCAGCACTGCCCCGTCGGATCCGTGTTTTTGTAAAGGTATTTGGCGTGAGCGATTGGCTGATCTCGCTTGAAGGCACTGAGGCGGGGCATCATGTTGCGCTGGGGCTGGCGCTGATGGCGGCGCTTCTTCACGCGTTGTTTGGGGCGCTGCAAAAAGGGCGTTATGATCCCTGGCTGTCGCGGGGCGCGATTGATTTCTCCTACGGGATGATGGCGATGCCGGTGGCGCTTTTTGTTGTGCCCTGGCCCGAACCCCATATGTGGCCGATCTTTGCGGGTGTCTGGGTGATCCATGTCCTGTACAAGATCTTGCAGGGGCTGGCCTACAGCCGGGGTAGCTATACGGTGGTTTACCCTGTGGTGCGCGGCACGGGGCCGTTGTTTACCGTGTTGGGCGCATCCGTCCTGTTTGACGAGCGTTTCACGGCAGTGCAGTGGCTTGGTGTTGCGGTGCTTCTTGCGGGGATCTTTGGTCTCGCGCTCTATAATTACCGTAATCTGACCCACAATCGCGAAACCCTGACCAGCGCGTTGGCGCTGGCTGTGGCGACCGGTGTGTTTGTGGCGCTCTACACCACCTATGACGCCTACGGCATCCGTGCGACGGCTGATCCGTTCACCTTTCTGGCGTGGTTCTTCTTTATCGACGGGCTGGCGATGCCCCCTTATGCCTATCTGCGCTGGCGGGCGATGTCGCCGCGGCCTGACCCCAAGCCGCTGATGGCGAAGGGGGTCCTGGGCGGGGTGATCGCCTTTGGCTCTTTTGGCGCGGTGATGCTGGCGACCCGGCTCGACAAGGTGGGTGAGGCGGCTGTTCTGCGGGAGACATCCACGGTGTTTGCCGCGCTCATTGGTTGGTTGGTGCTGAAGGAGACTGTCGGTCCACGTCGCATCGCGCTGATGGCTTTGATCGCGCTAGGCGCCGTGATAGTGGAGATGGGCGGATGATCTGCCCGGACATCACCATCGTATGATAGGCAGACAGGTTGAAGACATTGGTCTGGCAACCCAGATTTCGCAGAACGAAGCGCGACCGCCTATGATCCGCGGCCGCAACAAGCAGGAGATCCCATGGCGGGCAAACCCATCAACCCAACCCTGAAACTGGTGCTGGAATACGGCCCGCTTGTTGCGTTTTTCGCAGGCTACCTGCTGCTGCGTGACGAGGTGTTTCTGATTGGGGGCAGCGAGTATGACGGTTTCATCGTGGTGACTGCCGGGTTCATTCCGATCATGATCGCCTCTACCCTCGCGCTGTGGCGGCTGACCGGGCATATTTCCAAGATGCAGGTGGGCACGCTTGTGATCGTGGTGCTGTTTGGTGGTCTTTCGGTTTGGTTCAACGATGAACGCTTCTTCAAGATGAAGCCGACGATCCTCTATGTGCTTTTGGGGGCGGCCTTGGCGATCGGCCTGATGCGGGGGCAGAGCTACCTCAAGGTGATGATTGACGAACTGATGCCGCTGCAGGACGCGGGTTGGATGATCCTGACCCGGCGCCTGTGCTATTTCTTCTTTGCGCTGGCGGTCACAAATGAGCTGATCTGGCGCACGCAGAGCACGGACACCTGGGTCTATTTCAAGACCTTTGGGCTGTCGCTTGCGATGTTTGCGTTTTTCATGACCCAGGCCCGCGTGTTCCAGGCCTACGCGCTGCCGGATGCGGACGAAGACGAGGGCTGATCGCCCCAAAGGACCGTGAGCGCTCCGCAACCAGATGGGGCGGGCTGTCACAAATGACATCTCTGGTGACGCCTCGCGCCCGGTGTTGACGCGGACGTGATGAATTTGAACAGCGCAGCCCCTGCTGTGAGGGTTGCTGGGCTTGACCCAAGGGCTGATTGGGCGTATCCGGCAGACATTGATCGTGGCGATTTGTTACCGGATTGCGGGCCACGTTAAACAATCCCGCTAAAGAGGTCAGGATGTGAAGGACCCCCTTTCGCTTGGCCGAACGGGGGTTTTTTGATGCGCGGATGGCGCAAGGAGTGATGAGATGAGCGAGAGCTGGAACAAACGCACCAAACTGGTTCACGGCGGCACCCGCCGCAGCCAGTACAACGAAGTCAGCGAAGCAATCTTTCTGACGCAGGGCTTTGTCTACGAAAACGCCGAACAGGCCGAGGCACGGTTTATCGAAACCGGCGAGGATGAATTCATCTATGCCCGCTATGGCAACCCAACCGTTGCCATGTTCGAAGAGCGGATCGCAGCGCTTGAGGGGGCAGAAGATGCTTTTGCCACGGCGTCCGGCATGGCGGCGGTCAACGGCGCGCTCACCTCGATGCTGAAGGCGGGCGATCATGTTGTTTCGGCCAAGGCGCTGTTTGGCTCCTGTCTTTACATCCTCGAAAACATCCTGACCCGCTTTGGGGTCGAGGTGACGTTTGTGGACGGCACCGATCTTGACGCCTGGCGCGCGGCGATGCGCCCGGACACCAAGGCTGTGTTTTTCGAATCCATGTCGAACCCCACGCTTGAGGTGATCGACATCAAAGCCGTGGCAGAGATTGCCCATTCGGTCGGCGCGACCGTTGTGGTGGACAATGTGTTCTCAACACCCGTCTTCTCTGACGCGATCGCGCAGGGGGCCGATGTCGTGGTCTATTCCGCGACCAAGCACATTGACGGGCAGGGCCGTGTTCTGGGCGGCGTCATCCTTGGGACACGTGATTTTATCCGCGGGACTGTCGAACCCTACATGAAGCACACCGGCGGTAGCCTCAGCCCGTTTAGCGCCTGGACCCTGTTGAAGGGGTTGGAGACCATCACGCTGCGGGTGAATGCACAGGCCGAGAGCGCACTGCAGATCGCCGAAGCACTGAACGGTCACCCGGCGCTGGAGCGCACGATCTATCCCGGCCTGGCAGACCACGCCCAAAACGCCCTTGTCCAAAGCCAGCTTGGCGGCAAGGGGGGCACTGTTTTGTCTCTGGATCTCAAGGGCGGCAAGGAGGCTGCGTTCACCTTTCTCAATGCGCTGACCATTCCGGTGATTTCCAACAACCTTGGTGATGCAAAATCCATCGCAACCCATCCGGCGACCACCACGCACCAGCGGCTTTCTGACGTGCAGAAGGATGATCTGGGCATCACACCGGGTCTGGTGCGGTTCTCTGTCGGTCTCGAAGATACGCAGGACCTGATCGCGGATCTGACGCAGGCCCTTGCTGCGGCGTCCGCCTGAAAACGGCCCAGTCGGGGGGGCGGGCTTGCCGCCGCCCCGATTGGCACCAGATAAACCTGTGACGATGAGTGGTGCCATCACTGCGGCGGCGATGCAGCCTGCCTGACCCTGGGTCGGATTTGAAAACCGGGACGGATTGGCGTCAGATACGACGCTTTTGAATGATCTGTTTTGCGATCCTGCGCGTAACACTCTAAAAGCACACCTGCTGCCTATTGGAGGGCGGCATCAGCGGAGGTCTCTGTTTCATGAACTCTCACACGCGTAACCTGTCCAAGGCGCCGGATCGGGCGGATGCGGAGCAGGCGTTGGAGCTGCTGCGCCAGTGGGCCAGCACCGCAACAGAGACCGAGATCGCGCAGCTGAACCCGGCTGTGGCCCGCCTGCTGCCGAATGCCCCCCTTGGCAACTACCCGGATCTGTCCCGGAACTACCCCGACGGTTTTGAAGCGGATGCCGCGTATCGCGCGACCCTGCCTGATCTGCAAAACGGCCCCTCCAGCCTGATCCGCGGCGCGCATGAGCAGATCCAGCATGTGGGCATTTCGAACTTTCGATTGCCGATCCGCGTACACACGCGCGACAATGGCGATCTGACGCTTGAGACCAGTGTGACGGGCACTGTCAGCCTTGAGGCCGACAAGAAGGGCATCAACATGTCCCGCATCATGCGGTCCTTCTACAAACACGCTGAGCGGACTTTCAGCTTTGAAGTGATGGAAGCTGCGCTGGACGACTATCTGTCGGATCTCGAAAGCTATGACGCGCGGTTGATGATGCGTTTCTCCTTCCCGATGAAGGTGGAGAGCCTGCGCTCTGGTCTGGCCGGGTATCAGTATTACGATATCGCACTGGAACTGGTGGACCACGGCGGACAGCGCACCAAGATCCTGCATCTGGACTATGTGTATTCTTCGACCTGCCCCTGTTCGCTGGAATTGAGCGAGCATGCCCGCAGCGCTCGTGGTCAATTGGCGACGCCGCATTCTCAGCGATCTGTGGCCCGGATTTCACTTGTAGTGGAAGGGGATACGCCCTGCCTGTGGTTTGAGGACGTCATCGAACACTGTCGCCGCGCGGTTCCGACCGAAACCCAGGTCATGGTCAAGCGCGAGGACGAGCAGGCCTTTGCCGAGCTGAACGCCGCCAACCCGATCTTTGTCGAAGACGCAGCGCGCCTGTTCTGCGAGGCGCTGCAGTCTGATCCGCGCATCGGCGATTTCCGCGTCATCGCGAGCCATCAGGAAAGCCTGCACAGCCACGATGCCATCAGCGTGTTGACCCAAGGCGACACCTTTGCCGCGCAAAGCATCGATCCCAAACTGTTTGCGACGCTGATCCATCAGGGCTGAGCCATCGGAAGGGGCTGGCGTGTCCCTCGAACTTTATCAAGATCGTCCGCCCCATCGGCGGGCGATTTTGCGTTTCCGCCTGACGCGATCGTAAAATTTGGGCACCTTCAGTGAATTTCTGCGATGCGGCAAGATTTGTGCTGCAGTGCAGTGCGAATCTGCTAGGCTTTCTGGATATGAGAGGCAGTTTGATCTGCCTCCACCACGGCGCCAGTGTTCTGGGCTGTAGTTGCCCGTGCGTTTGGTCCTGCCATCGATTGGCGGAGGTTCTCCGCCAGATAGGGAGACGTTCATGATTGCCTTTCTCAACTTTTCCGACATGCCCAGAACCCCAGCCGCAATGGCGGGAACCATTGTGGGCCAGAACCTGCGTTTTTGGCGGGGCGCGATCTCAATGATGGGGGCGGTGCCTGCGGCGCAGTTCGAGCTGGCCCAATCCGTCTGGGGGCTTGGGGCGTCTGCTGCCGTTGCTGCGCCTGATGCTGTTGCCGTTCAAAAACCGACGACCAAACCCGCAACGAAGCCAGCCGCACGACGCAAGACCGTGGCCCGCAGCAAGGCAAAACCAATATCGCGTAAGGCGGCGACAAAGCAGGCAACGCCGCAGACTGCACCCGCACGGACCGCAGCCAGCAAGGCTGCGCCTGCAAAGGCAACGTCGGCCAGCAAACCTTTTGCCAGCCAGAGAAAGATGCAGGGCGACCCCGCAGGTGCGACGTCCAACACAGATGCCACGCGCCCGCCTGCCGCAGAGGCAAAGCCAACCCGCCCGACGCCGGTTCGCAAGCGCCACAGGGCACCGTCCAAGCCTGCAGAAATGCCGGTTGCCGCTTCCAGTCTGCAGGCGGAGCAATCCAGCAAACGACAGGCGGTGTCGCCATCCGCTGCCGCCACAAAGGTCGCAGGCGATATCAAGGCCGCACCCAAGGCAGCGCCCGCACCAACCCCGCAAGCGGCGGCTGAGACAGGCAAACCTGTGCCACAGGTAAAGAAAACCACCCCACCAAAGAGTTGATCCAAACCGCGATGGCTTGACTTCACCTGCCGCTGAGGCCAACGCTGCGCCCATGTTGGATCTGCGTCCGGTCGGATATGTCATTGGCCTTTTGGTGGCTATTCTTGGGGCAACCATGGTGTTTCCCCTCGCAGTCGACCTGTATGACGGGCAGGGCGAATGGCCGGTCTTTCTGGAAAGCGCGGTGATTACCATTCTTGGTGGCGGTCTGATCGCCCTGAGTTGTGCCAATGGCGTGCGTGAAGGTCTGACGATCCAGCAGACGTTTCTTCTGACGACGTTGGTCTGGGTGGCGCTGCCGTTGTTCGGGGCCATCCCGCTTATGCTGGGCGCGACCGAACTGCGGTTTGTGGATGCGTTTTTTGAGGCGATGTCAGGCCTGACGACCACGGGCTCTACCGTGATTTCCGGCCTTGATGATCTGCCCCGCGGCCTGCTGTTGTGGCGCGGCATCCTGCAGTGGCTGGGCGGGATTGGCATCATCGTGGTTGCGATGGTGTTTCTGCCTGAACTGCGCGTTGGGGGTATGCAGATTTTCAAGTCCGAAGCCTTTGACACGATGGGAAAAATCCTTCCTCGCGCGCAGGCAATCGCGAAACAGATCTCGCTGATCTATGTCGGGCTGACAGTGGCCTGTATGGTGGTCTATCTGGCACTGGGCATGGAGCCCTTTGACGCTTTGGTTCATGCGCTCACCACCTGTTCGACCGGTGGGTTCTCCAATTATGATGCGTCGTTTGGGACATTCTCTGGCGCACCGGAATATGCAGCATCCGTTTTCATGATCCTCGCGGCCCTTCCGTTTGTGCGCTATGTCCAGCTGATCAACGGTCAGTCCCGCCCATTGATGCGTGACAGCCAGATCCGCGCATTCCTTGCGACCATCGCCATTTTGGTTGTCGTGACCTCTTGCGTGCTGGTTTACGTCTTTCCCCATCATCCGGAACAGGCCGTCCGCGAAGCACTGTTCAATATCACCTCGATCATTTCAGGCACCGGATACGCCAGCGTGGATTACATGGGGTGGGGCAGTTTTCTTGTCACCATGTTCTTCTTCATCGGTTTGATCGGAGGATGCGCGGGATCGACGGCCTGTTCAGTCAAGATCTTTCGGTACCAGCTGCTGTTTGCCTCTGTTCGGGTCCAGATCCAGCGGATCCACTCGCCGCATGGGGTGTTCATCCCCCGCTACGAGGGGCGCGCGGTCGACAATGAGGTGCTGAGTTCGGTGATCTCGTTCTTCATGTTCTTCGTGGTGACGCTGGGGATCGTGTCCTGGGCGTTGGCTCTGACCGGGCTTGATTTCATCACCGCCGTTTCCGGCGCGGCCACTGCGGTGGCCAATATCGGGCCGGGGCTGGGCGACACCATTGGACCTGCCGGTAATTTCTCGACCCTCAATGATGGAGCCAAGTGGATTCTGAGTGCGGCAATGTTGATCGGTCGATTGGAATTGATGGCCGTTTACGCCATTCTGACGATCCGTTTCTGGCGTAGCTAGTCGATCTGACGAATGCATCGCTGAAACACGCATCAAAACTGCGTGTCAGCCCGTCAATCTGCCATGTATCATTACAATCGGTAGACTTGCCCTCCGTTGGCCGCTCGCATATGAGGCGGGGAGTTGAAACCCGCAAGCGCACGGAGAGTTTTGCCCCATGCCCGTTCTTGTGATGAAATTCGGCGGCACATCTGTCGCCAACCTTGACCGCATCCGCCGCGCTGCCAAGCGTGTGGGCGTCGAAGTGGCCAAAGGCTATGACGTGATCGTCATCGTGTCTGCCATGTCTGGCAAGACAAACGAACTGGTGGGTTGGGTCAATGAAACCTCGCCGCTTTATGATGCGCGTGAATATGATGCTGTTGTGTCCTCCGGGGAAAATGTCACCGCCGGTCTGATGGCGCTGACCCTGCAGGAAATGGATGTGCCTGCACGCAGCTGGCAGGGCTGGCAGGTGCCGCTGAAAACCAACAGCGCGCACAGTCAGGCGCGGATCGAGGAGATCCCGACCGACAACATCAACGCCAAATTTGGTGAAGGCATGCGTGTGGCGGTTGTCGCAGGCTTTCAGGGGATCAGCCCGGAAGGCCGGATCACCACTCTGGGGCGGGGTGGATCCGACACCACTGCGGTGGCCTTTGCCGCGGCCTTTGATGCGGAACGGTGCGATATCTATACTGACGTGGATGGTGTCTACACCACCGATCCGCGGATCTGCGACAAGGCTCGCAAGCTTGATAAGATCGCATTCGAAGAGATGCTGGAACTCGCCTCTCTGGGGGCAAAGGTGCTTCAGACCCGCTCGGTCGAGCTGGCGATGCGCTACAAGGTGAAACTGCGCGTTCTGTCCAGTTTCGAGGAACAATCGGACGAGGCCGGAACTCTGGTCTGCGACGAGGAGGAAATCATGGAATCCAATGTTGTGGCCGGTGTGGCCTATTCCCGTGACGAAGCCAAGCTGACCGTCCAGTCGGTTGCAGACCGTCCCGGTATTGCGGCGAACATCTTTACCACGCTGAGCGATGCAGGCGTGAACGTCGATATGATCGTCCAGGATATCTCGGACGAGGGTCGCACCGACATGACCTTCTCGTGTCCGACGGATCAGGTGGCCCGAGCCGAGCAGGCGCTGCAGGCGATCAAGGAAAAGGGCGAGCTGAACTATGCAGAGCTGCTGGCAGACAAGGATGTCGCCAAGGTGTCTGTCGTAGGGATCGGCATGCGTTCGCAGTCCGGTGTGGCGGCCAAGATGTTCAAGGTGCTTTCTGATGAAGGAATCAACATCAAGGTGATCACCACCTCCGAAATCAAGATTTCGGTGCTGATTGACCGGAAATACATGGAACTTGCTGTTCAGGCGCTGCATGATGCGTTTGAATTGGACAAGGCGGCCTGATCCATTATTGGCCGACTGACACCAGAATTGTGTGAACGGCCCTATGGTAAAAGCGACCGAATCTGAAAGCCGCAACCTGTTGATGCGGTTGCGCGAGGCCATGGCTGGCGATGACGCCGGCCAGGCCCGGCTGGACAAGATCACCCAGCTGATCGCGGACAGCATGCATTGCGAGGTGTGCTCGGTCTATCTGTTCCGCGATGATGAGACGCTTGAACTCTGTGCGACACAGGGCCTGAACGTCGAATCCGTGCACCAGACCCGTATGCGCATCGGCGAAGGCCTGGTGGGGCGCGTGGCGAAGTTCGGCAAGGTGGTGAACACACCCGACGCCCCCAGCGCCAAGGGCTTTCGCTATATGCCGGAGACGGGGGAGGAGCGTTATGCCTCTTTCCTCGGGGTTCCGATCCAGCGCCTTGGCGAAATGCTCGGCGTGCTTGTTGTCCAGTCCAAAGAGGCGCGCGAGTTCTCCTCTGATGCGGTTTATGCGCTGGAGGTCGTGGCGATGGTCATCGCCGAGATGACGGAGCTTGGCGCCTTTGTCGGCGAGGGGGCGGCGTTGT
>Ga0208015_1000666_pt1 | contig 15631 bp, 14 predicted proteins | sample 26BtaG_FD_184101 | JGI IMG/M metagenome (GOLD analysis project Ga0208015, IMG submission 184101) | Marine viral communities from Cariaco Basin, Caribbean Sea - 26B_WHOI_OMZ_CsCl (SPAdes) (version 2) | ecosystem: Environmental > Aquatic > Marine > Oceanic | place: Caribbean Sea: Cariaco Basin...
GGTGTGGTCTGCCCATCTAGATGAGCCGAATACGGGGATGGCTTCGTTTCGTATATAATCTGCGACCCTTCCCATACCTACCCCATCGAATACGACTAAATCTGCGGAACTATCTTTGAGGAGGGAGATGATGTTGGTTGCTATAGGGTAACCATTCTCCTTCATTATAGGGTGGAAGGGAGGTTTAGATACTATACCACTTCCTATACTTGCGGATGATTTAGAGAGGGTACAAAAAGAGACGTTATGTCCTTCGGTACGTACCCTATCTGCTAGTCCTAAAATGTGTCCAGCTTTTGAGATAAATAGTAAATTCATTAGAATTTCTCCCATAGTGGTGTGTTTTTGTTTACATCGTATAGTATAAGTCTCCAGAGGTCTTTGTCTTCCATTGCTTGCTTCACATCATTACCGACCATTAAGTGAGGCGTTAGTGGGAGGTTGTCTATACCTACAAGTCCCTCTCTAACCATCTCCCACAATCTCATTTCAGCTCCCCATCCAGTGTACGCGGTAGACTTAAACTTGCCGCTAGATGCTACACTCGCTAAACCTCCTAGTGCTACCACACCTAAATATCTAGCTAGCTTAATGCGCTGACCTGGTTTAGACCAACTCATCATCAACTCCATCTTATTTATAGGCCAGGTCGTGAACATAGACGCAAACCTTCCCACGTCCGTAGACAATCCCCAGAGGTTAGAGATAGGACCGCGGTTACCCTTCGTATACATATACTGCGTATGAGCTGCCACCGTATCCCCTCTCTTCATAGCTCTCTTATGCATATCACTTCCTGCCTTAGCATACTTCCCTCTAGTTACCTCAAAGTACCCCGCCAAGAATGCATCCTCCACATTAACACGGTCAGCTGTTCTAAACATATAGAAGGCAGAACGGCGCAGTTCTTCTATACCTCCACGGAGCAGAGTGTATGGCATCTCGGGAGCGAACCCTAACTCACGACTCTGTAGAACGAGAGAGTCTTCTAGTAGCTTCCTCGCTTCAGGTACGTTCCTCTCTCTAATCGCTTTCCATAGATTTGCAGGTCCAACCTCCCCAATTATTAAGGAGTGTTGACCGAGGTTACGAAGAGCTAGTTTTGGACGCCACCCCATATACCCAGTGTAAATTAATGTGCGCCATAGACCAGATAAGCTTTCCATACTGTTTACGTGTTGACGTATAGAGTCCGGCAGGCGAAGAGTAGCACGTCTAATAAAATCATCTATCTTTCCAGGTCTGCCTGCATACCTGTTAGCCCAATCTGTCAAATTATTCTTTATCCCCCTTAGGTCGATAGGGCTTTGTTTACCAGTCTTCTCATTTATCCTAATCTCATTCCCTAGAAATTTTATAACTCTATTAGTTTGACGTAGTCCATCGTCGGTTATGAAGTCGCTACCCTCGAAAGCGTACGCATCTAAAGCAGCCCATATGTTTTCTCGGTACCCCTTAACTCTCCCTCTACGAGCCCTAAGGAAGGGTTGCTTAGCATCTTTAGGTGGTACGAACTCCATAATGTCGGCGAGGTAATCAGGAAAGGGGTACTTATCAGTAAGCGCTCGTTTGCGAGCACTATCAAAGATGTGGGTTATGTATTTGTCTAAAGGTTTCACTGGCTTCTCCCCATATTTCGCAAGGTGTCGGTTCTGGATACTTAACCATACATCTAGATACTGTCGCACCTGTTTAGAGACTTTGTACTGTGTGGCGTACTGTGGATGATTGATGGACAGTTGCTTTAGGTTACACTTACCATCCGCAGACAAGAATAAGCGTCTTGCGGTGTCTCCTTTTATTCCCACCAGTTGTTTCCACACATTCGTCATCTCACGGTGTAGTTTCAACATCTGCGTCGCTTTAACATCAGACCTCACCACATTTCCAGTCAGCCCGTGTTCAAACATCTCCCCAAAACCCATATGTTCGAGTTGCTCATATCCGAGGCGTACTAAATGGTGGAAGAGGCTAAGGTGTTTGGCTTTAGGTGAGCCTTTATCTTCAGGACGTGCTGGAGGACGCGCCATAAATGGGGTGGTTGGAGGCTTGGGAGTGTTAGCTGGTCGGATGTGTTCTTGAATGTTGAAGAGTTGAGCGTCACTTAACTTCTCTATATTAACTCCTCTCAACTGCTCAAATAGTTGGGAGATTTTGTCGTTGCGTAAATGGAAGCCAGCCTCCTTCCTAATTTGAGGTAACCTCACCTTAATCCACTTAATCGTCTCCCGTCGCCAACCCTTGTATACGGGAACGTAGTAGTTCCTACCAGAATCTATTATGTTGGTGTAGGGTTGACCTTCTACCTCAGCCAACTTCCTGAAGGTGGAGAGCAAGTCGTCGCTACGCTTCAGGAGAGTAGCAACATCCTTTGGGTCAGTTACACCTTTCTCTATTGTCTTACGCAGTAAGTCCTCTCTCTTTATTAGCTCTCTACTCCCACGTAGTCCAGCATACGCACCATATCCATAGTTGAATACTTGCTCTTCTAGTGTATCTTCTCTTAAAGTAGACGGAAGACCGAAGAAGAGGGAGGAGGTAATCATACGTGCGGCGCGGTTGGGGATGAAGCTGAGCCCACCTAATCCAGTACCAAACATAAACCCTCCGCCAAACTCTCGTATACGGTTACCAGGTTGAAGTAGTCCTTGGTCTTGAGAGGTCTGTTGGGGGATTAGGAGAGCGTTCGCTGTGCCTAATGTAACCCCAGAACGGAGGAGAGGTTTTAGTATACGTTGTGTTCTAGAAGCAGCATTAATAGGAATGAAGATTGCATTCAATCCGGGGATTGATTTAACTACAGCTGTAGCTGCCTTAATAGGGGAGGAGACGAAGCCTGCTAATGAACCTACCCCAGCAAATACTGCTTCCATCCCTGTCTCGGGACGTGTTTGGTCAAACCCCATTCTACTAAGGATATAATTTTGTAGACCGAATGATACCATATTACCATAGCCCAAAGCGAACTGTTGGAGGAGTCGGTGGTTGTCTTCAGGGACTACGAAGGCGTTGAGGAATGCTTCACGAGGGGTTAGTTCGAGGCCGACAGATTGTTTGTATTCTAGGAGGTCTATTTCTTGGTAGGCTTTCTGCTGTTCGTCTTTAACGGAGTTTAGAGTAACGGTGTGTTCAGGATGGTGTTTAACCACTGCTTCCATAAAACTTACGTCGTCTAACGTATCGTATTGAGGATACATCTTACGGAAGCCTACTACAGCTTTATTCCTTGAGAAGGCAAGAGTTACTCTATCTCGAGCATCACTCTCCTCCATCTGTGTCTTATAGAACTTCTCCGCTCCGTACTTCTTAATGTCGGAGGGGGCAAGACCTCTACGGTACGCGTATTGGGGGAGGAGACGTTTGGGGTCGTAGCGTTCAACATACTCTCCTTCTCCTTTGGCAGCAGTAAGAACGGTCTCTTTAGTTTTAACTATCCTTCCAGGATACTTTGCGTTTACGAGACGTATAATTTCATCATCTCCAACTGCATTGTATTCAGGGTAAGCTTTCCTAAACTCTGATAATATCATACATCCTCCTATTTATTATATACTTCTAATGGGTCGATATCAACAGAAGGAGGTGTAGTCGTACTCTTACCCATTCTTCTCTCCCTTCGTAACCTACGCAATTTCTCTGCAGTACTCTCTTTCCAAGGTATCCAGTCTGCTAGTTCCCAAGGTGTCTCCTTAATATCCTTCTCGGTTATCGTCTTGGGTGCAATATGTACGCCTGCAAGCTTCTTCGTCTCCTCTATTGTCATACCTTCTAGTGCTCTACCCTCTTGGACGGCTTCGAGAGCCTGCTCTTTAACGGTCTTCTCTGAGGAGATACCTATAGGGAGAGGCCAACCGAGGTTGTCGAACAGCTCACGTACATCTGGTTGGTTGAGTAGAGTGGCGGCTTCTTCTCTGTCTAGTGTTTCAGCTACTGCTATAACCATATCGGCTGCTTGCTTCTTTTTGTTGTATTCTATATTTTCTAAGTTCAGCTTGTGGGTTTCTTCAAGCATACCCAATCTACGCTCTTCTAGTGACTCCCCCTTTTCTTTAAGCGCCATTGTTCTCTCTGCTATATCTTCCTCCTGCTCCCTCTTTAATATATCAACCAAACCCTTCATAAATTCGGCAGTCTGACTCTTCTTTTGTGGGGCACTTCCTATAAAACTAATACCTGGCATATCGTTCACCTCCTATTTTGTATCACTTGTCGTAATTTCAATTTTTAAAATTACCAACTATACTCTATCCGAAGTACGCTCCCATAGTTTGGATGTTGAGCATCTGCATAATTTGGTTTAAGATGGGGCTAAGTTCTGGTGTAGTCCGTATAAATTCCTGTATCTGTCCCATCAGTTCTTGCTGCTCTATCATCCTAGGAAGGGCACCATATTGGAACGCTGCCTCTATCTGTGGCATACCACCCTCTAAACTAGCCATCTGACTGAGGTAAGGTAACATCCCGCGTGCTCCAGCCCTCTCACTCGTTATACGTTCGCCTATACGTCCTAGTTGTCCCTCACCAAACTTACTAATTATATCTCCTATTCCTCTCTCCGTCCCAGTCGACCTAAGTGCACCACCTGGAACCATACTCTCCTTAAAGGTAGGTATTAACTGCTCCTTGAGATACCTCGCCTCAGATGGTGCGGTGTATTTCATATACTGTTCGTGCACCTGTTCTGGGGAGAGTCCAGAGAGAGCTTGTCGATACGCTCCCAACCCCATCTCGCCAGTCTTACCAACACCTCCAGTTATATAATTCTGGAGTAGCCCCATCCCAGTCTGCTCTGCTTCCGACATAGGCGCCGCAAATCCTCCCGTCCACGCGGGGAGACCCTGACCTATCCTCGATTGGAGGTAGGGAGCGAGAGCACCAAAGAGAGCTTGTTGTTGAGGGTTGAGGGTACTAAACATCTGGAGGCTCTGGTCATCACCTCCCAGCCAATTTTCTACAAGCCCTTCAGCACCTGCCATCCCAGCTGCTGTGCCAATCTTCCCCATAGATCCCCAAAAAGCTGGGTTCCCTAAAAACGCTATAAAGGACATATTATCCCTCCTCTTTTAATACTACGTCTATAAAGTTCTTCGCTTCCAATTTATCTACTTCACTGAAATCTTTAGCTATAAGTTCATCTTCCGCACTCTCCACCGTTACCTGCTTTGTGGCGTGGACGGTGACGAATACACATTCTTCGTGGGTGTATATAACCCTTTTCGTTCCTAGCTTCGTAATCCCCCAGTATGGAGCTCTATACCTCTTAGGTCCCTCTTCCGTTAAGATACTCATATCTCCTTTGAGTAGGAAGTAGGGGTGGGTTACCTTATGTATCTTAGTTACTATCAACTCCCCCTTCGGATTAAAGATTTCGCGGATGTAGCAACCTCCAGCGAAGGTATGCTTGACGGGGTTGGTGCGGTCTACTTCTACGCCAGTAATGATGGCGCCAGGTATAGAGCGCATCTTATTCTCAAAGTTCGTTATACCTTGTCTGTAACCCTGCTTATCAGGGAGCACTTTCAACTTACCCTCTCTCCTATCCATCATATAATCCCACATCTCGTCGAAGGTGAAGGCGTGCTTCAGTGAGAGCTTCTTTGTCCAGTGGTTAAATTGTGTGCGTGCTTCTTCTTTAGTTATCATAACGTTTTGTTATTCCGCAGTTTTATCAAGATTATAGGTTGTGGCTCCAATCCGTATCTTTAAATTAGTACCATCAAACCAAACGTTTCCATCTACAGGTGAGGCTACTGTAGGGTCGCCTGAGAAGTGTAAATGTGGTGCGTTAGCAGTGCAACCCACTTGCACAGCAGCAACCGTTCCTGTGTGTTCTATATCAATAGAAGCATTATTACCATTTTGGTCTACTTTTAGCCCCGTACCTGTTCCATCATTGGTTATATCTAAAACTGGGATAGTAGAATCAGCATCATCCATATGGAATTTAACTAAACCAGCACCAGCAGTTTGATTATGACCCTCAGTTCCTCTAACAAAAAGAGCAGCTTTAGTACCAGATATAATACCGATTTGGTTGATAAACATTCCATAACCCACACTAGCATTAGTTATATTAATTCCTGCAGATTCAGCATTCTGGTAAACAGTAATACCCATAGCGCCACCATCTTGGTTTATTTCTATTCCTGCTCCTGTTCCATCATTGTGTATTTCGAGGGCGGGTTCTGAAGCACCTGCACTATTTTGGTCTACCATTACTAAAGCTGTATCTGCTGTGGTATGTGCTGCATTAGAATAAACCTCTAATCCGTGTTTTCCAGCTGCTAAAACTCCATCTTGACTTGTATATACACCACTCCCCGTTCCATTATTATCCACTACCAACGAGGGAAAGGTCTTAACTCCCGTTATTGTTTGGTTACTTGACAACAACACTAAATTGTCATACGCTACCCCACTATCTACCATCTGCCCATCTTCATCGACCTTTGTTAGGTTACCAGTAGTTGGACTATCTACTGACTCCGCAACCCTCACGAATAGCCTACCTAAAACTTCCTCTAACGCAGAGTCAAGTTTGTGGAGATAGTCCTCCAACTGTTGTTCTTTACTCTCTTCTATACCGTCTAAGTAATGAAACCGTTCTGGGAGACTTACATTAAATTCACTCATTCTGTACCTCTATCACTTCCATCTATGTACCCTACCTCTACTGCTCGTAATTCGAACGTCTCGCCTTGGGTAGCGTTACGAAATTTGAATCTAATTTGTGGAGCATTAGCTTCGAAGTCGTAATTATATTGCGTCCACACGTTAGTTAGTGCTTGCGTTACTGCTGTAGACCACGTCACCCCGAAGTCTGTACTATAAGAGATGTCGACATTGTGTCCAGTCGCTTCAAAGTTCAACTCCATCCAATTCGTTATGGAGCGTCGGTATCCAGTACCCGTCACAAAATCCTTCGTCTCCCACCACCCATCTATAGCTGCTCCAACATTATCATACGTTGACTCATCATCTGCGTATACCACTCCAGCGCTATCTCCATATAGATTAATAGGTGCGAGGGCTTCATACACTACATCATTATATCGACCCGTAACCTCATCCCAACTTACTCCCACCGCGAAACTGTGCCAAGTATCTGCGGTTATTTTCTTGTAGTAACCAAAACCTGTGTAGGAGCGGGAGCCGCGTGACCAACTCTTTGTCCCCAGATGATAGGAGAAGTAGGCGTCGGGGAGAGTAGAACCGACGAGGGGGAAGTAGAGGCGTATCTCGTACGTTTCCTCGAGGTATATCATAAAGCTGCGACCTATGTACTGAGGGTTAATGATGTCGAATAGCTCCGTGCTAACATTGTCCCCTATCGAGGGAGCTTCTCTTCCACCTTTATAAGAGTAGACGTCATCGAAGCCTAGGAATATGTGTTCGTTGCCGAGGTTGACGATAGCACGTGTTGCCGCCAACCCTACCCCGCTTACTCTTGTGTAAAAGGAGAAAGGAGAACTGACGCGTCCTGTATATTCCTGCATTAATATAGTCCTCTCCCCGTATATTATAACGTAGTTCCCCAATTTGCTTGCACTCATAATAAAGTCGGAACCCATTGTCGACTCTAGGTCAGTATTCCCCGAGCCCGTATCCGACCAATCAGTGGCAACAGGTGTAGTACTCAAACCTCCTGCGACAGTCCATTTCACTCTTTGGGTGTATGCCGTTCCATTCTCAATAACGTGATAGAAGCAGAGGCGTTCGCCTAACTTAGCTATCGCTTTACACGCTGTAGTCGCTCCTCCCAACAGAGTGGTTGTGGTAGCGGTAGACATATCCCAATACTTTATTGGTTGGATACCGTTACTATACACATAGTAATCGTTCATAATCTCTGAGCAAAACGTATTATCTTCATCTCCAGTCGTTTCGGTGGTGACCATAATATCATCTATGTGTACGACTTGCGCACCATTGTCTACTTTCACGTAGAGGGCTACAGACTCAACCGTTCCGAGGTCGCCAGGAGTCGTAATAGCTATACTAACCTCTTTCCATACGCCAGCTGTTAGGGCGGGGACGTTGAAGCGTCCACTATCGCTTCCCCCCACAGGTGTTCCCCCTGCTGTAGTGTCTCCTAGGATGATTTGTAAGTCGTTAGCTGCCGTCGCAATATCTGACTTAATGAAGAAGTGGAGGTGGGTGTAAGCGGAAAAGTCGTCCGCCGTAAAGTCCTCGTAAGCAGCTACGCCAGTAGTGAAGAGAGGGTCTATTGTAGTCTTTACTGAATATGTACCTTTACGAGAATCGGTATCGACTGCTGAGGTGTTCCAGTAGATGGTGTAGGCTGATGTAGGTGGTGTAAAAGCAGCCGTATGTCTTACTATACCTTTCGATACCCGTACCTCATCTATCCAACCATTAAAGTAACCTACATAGCCCGCATATCCTACACCCAAAACCCCTGCCACATCCCCTACATCATTAGTTCCAAATGCGGTAGACTCCGTCAATGTTTGTGCTACTCCATCTATAAGTAATAAAGCTGTGGTACTATTCCTAGAAAACTCTATATGATACCAAGTGTCTGCAGATGCCGCCCAATCACTCGTCATAACATAAGCACCTTTTGTAACACCACCACTAACAAATAGTGCATTTAATTTATGGGTAGTTGCTGCTTTATAAAGAACCCAATAACTACCCCCAGCTGCAAACTGTCCGATTATATCTTGAGCACCAGTTAAACTATTAAATCTTATATGGGAGTTAAGGGTAAAGTTACCTGTCCCAAAATTCCAATTCGCATTGTCTGGAACAGTTACATAATCACTATTCCCATCCAACAAGAGGGAAGCTGTAGCAAATTTATATTGAGCGGTATCCAATTGGGCTGTCCCTACAAAAGTAACCGTCTGCCCAGTCGTCGCTGTATGTGTAGTAGCTCCATCCGCTCCATCAAAATCTATCAACAATTTGGTGTAAGAGTCGGTAGGTAACGACCATACATCCTCACAGTTCTCTACAACCTCCCCTGGAGTAATACACTCAAACAGCGAAGTCGTGGAATTGTACGCATACAAGTTAGTCTCTGTGTGTGCTATCAATTTGTCGGTGCCTGTCGATTTGTAGTATTGGTCAATATGCATAACATCGTCGAGGAGGGGGACGGTATCCGTACCAGCAAAGTACGACACTCCTGTAGCCTTCCTTACGTTCTTCTCTCTGAATACTACTTCACTACACCTCGGAGTAAACGTCTCCCCTATCATAGTTGACGGCTTACTGTAGTCGAGCCCGCCGTCGAGACCGTAGATTGGGTAGTATTGTCTCCTAGGTTTAGGTAGTTTTCTATGTTTTCGACTTGTTTTAGTAAGCATATTAACTCCTTAGCGCTTCTACCTCCGATAGCTCCAACCCAAGTGCCAACAGCTTATTAATAGCACTACTTTTATCTCGTTCTTTCTTCTGCTCTTTTAGTTTAAATGCCTGCTGTGCTCCCAACTTATCATCTTCTTTCTGTTGCTTTTCAACGGGGGATAGTTTATTCAGCTTTCTCACTTTAATATAACTTGGAATTGTGTCTATCATTACTGGGGCTTCACCTAGAAACTTACCAGAGTGTAGGGGTTGGTAGGTTTCATCAGACCCATTAACTTTATACTCCTCGTTAACTAAAGTGAGTATCGACTTCTCAGTCTCCTTCGACTCCTGAACCAATAGATTACAAGTCGCTTTATCGAGTAGTATTACTCTATGTTTACTTGTGTCAAGGTCACCAAAAGGATGAGGTACCTCTTCTGGGTCTCCGCCATTTCCGTAAGAGGGGTGGTCGGGCGCGGCTGAAGCACTCACAATATTCTCGTCGTTATCAACTAACAGAAAAATCCAATAATCTGTACCTGAGGCAGCTACATATCTTGTCTGTGAATATGTGGTGCCTGAAGATACACTGAAAGTTATCCAAGGACCTGTATAGGATGCAGTTAAATAAGTAGAAGCTTGATTCATGCCAGGATGTGAGCAACCAACATCTATATGATTAGTGCTCCCTGACTCTTTAAATTGAGGAGAAAAAGAATATTCTCCTCCTGTGTGAGCTGTTACTTCAGAGGATGTCCCTGATATTTCATTTAAAGCAGTCTTCAACTTTGCTTGAGCAACGCCCGCATCCTTAATTTGGTAGCTACCTCCAGATAGTTCGAGCGTTGCGTCGTCAGGCATATCATCAACATATTTCTTATTAGCTATCATAGCATCCGTTGTGGGAGCTGCACTAGTAGCGAGCAGGGACGCGTCAGCTAATACCGCAACCGCACCGAAAGCTACCTGGTCACTAGTGTTTACCTTAATTATGTCGATGTCACCATCGTCCGCATTATTCCTCCCAATCATATATGTATCATTAGGTAGCCGCCCATTCTGGAGGGCTACGTATCCAGCATCCGTCAGGATAACGTCGTCATCATTCTCATCAGTATAACATAATTCTGGTGCGACAACAGTCTGTGCCCCCAAGATAGGGATACCTTCCGCACCCGACCCTATATCTGCTGCCTCAATTAAGGTGACTTGGTTATGGTTGCCCCAAGTTGCACCCGACCCCGAACTGGATATTACGTGGTCTACGTCAAGTATCTCTCTAATTTGTGTCTTCAACTCTCGTATACGGTCATCTCCATCCCTTATGTCGTCCGTCCCCGCAGGTGTCGCTTCACTCCAAGCTACCGTAGGATATGCCATAATTACCTCCTCACCTTATCTGTTTTTCTAACTTGCCACTTCTCTTTCTCATATACTTTTATAAGTAAAGATAAAGCCATCACAGTATTCCCCGCCTTTAGGTGTTCTATAATATGCTGTAGCTCCTTATTGATTGTACGCTTCTCATTAATGTTGTCCATATAATACCCCTCCCTTAAGTACCATAAACATAATTCCTGATACTATTACCCATAGTACCGCTACCCAAACCTCTAACCTAGTTACTTTAGGAGGGAGATTACTTAGAAGGCGTAGCTCGACAAGGACTTTTGTGCGGAACTTAACCTCATCCTTAATATCCTCTTTAATGGCGTCCAGTTCCTGGCGGGTAATAACAATATCCCCATTCGTTCTTGATTTCATCTGAGCTTCCTCCTATTAGATTTATATTGTCTACAGTAGTGGCGTATCTTCTTTTCCCTCTTCGTCAATCGTTTCTTGTTACGTATCTTCTTTAAGATAGGTTTATATATAAGTGGAATGATAGCGTCCGCCGTGCCAATCAACGAAGACCGAACACGGCGTTGGTAATTTCCTGTCAGTTTATTGATTAGTTGTAGTAACTCCCAAATAACCTTCATTGTCTATTTAGCAATCTCCAGAATGAACGTCTTAACTTTGTTGAAGCCATCCTCGAATTTGTCGAAGCCGCTCTTTATCTTAGCTACTATCTTATCGTCCTTATCGCCTGGGATGAGAACTGCACATATACGAATTGCTAACATTAGGAGCTCCCTAATAAAAGGGATTGCTGTCTGTATAACCCCCAGTATCCCGGCGATATTCTTTGGTATCAACTTATTTATCAATCTTCCTATCACTTTACACCTCACTTTCCATCGGAATTGGGTGGTTTTGGTATCTGTGCTTCAAGTAACTTCTTATCAAGCTCCACTAGTATGACGTTCACGTCTCTCTGAACGGAAAGTTCAGCTTGATTGAACTTCTTGAGTAAGAACTCGAAGTCGTCATCTTCTAGTTCCGCAACACCATCCTTGTGGGCTTCTAGCGCAGTCATTACTTTATTGTATTTGCGCTGCACATCCATTCTGACTTCCACAGTAGGGATTAGTCTGCCTGTACGAACGTCTGGTCTCGGTTTGTTGATTGCTCGCTCCATCATAACCGACAACCACTGTAGTGAGACATCGTAAGCAGGCACTTCCTCTTCCCTAAACTTCGGCTTACCCTGCGCATCCTTACCGTCATCTACCCTGCGTTTAACGGGTTCGGACAGCTTGATGTTTAGGTCCAATTTCTTCACTATTTCACCTCCCTTCGCTATCTCTCCATATACCTTTCAAATAATTCCTCAATTTCTTTGGCTAATTTCCTTGAGAAAGTTTTAGTATGCACACACCCAGCCTTTAGGGGTGAAGGCTCTTTTGTAGGAACAGTCTAATGTTTTCTCTAACCTATCTTCTATTATCTTTTCTAATTTGTTTTTCATCTAATAAATTGTTGAGTCGTAAATTGTGCTGTCGTAGATAACCGTGTCGCCTGTATCTAAAATAACATCCCAATCTGTCTTTTTATCTATGGTTACTATTCCCGTATAAGTTCGGTATCCTGTTTTTGTAACGGTAATAGTAAATGGATTATAGTCAGTTTCATCTCCATCGTGTTCCTGCCATACTGTAACATTTATATCCCCAGCCCATTCTCCATTAAATTCGTCAGTTCCTTCTGCATTAGTTATCTGCACCGTCGGCGTAGGTATTGCATCTCCATTCTCATCTATAATTGTAAGACTTATTATATATTGGACTATAGCAGTATTATTATTTGATGGTGCTGCAACCTGTGATGTAAATGAAGTATCAAAATTGCAGTTTACCAATGTGCCTGTATAATTTGCATTAGTTACTCTAAATATCTTATCAGTTCCAAAATCAATATTTGAAACGGTAACTGTAGTGCCTGCTAAAACCCCCCCAACATCAGCTAAGATTAAATTATTTATTGTTAAAGGGGAATACAAATAAAACCAAGTAAAACCTCTTTCATCTATTGTAACATTCTCTAAAGTCCCCGTAGCACCAGCAAAAAACCACACACCCGCAAGCGTTGTTGCTAATACAGAATTTCTTATATCTACCGCTCCACCAAAATAAAAATCATTATAGCCACCTGTATATTTTGTAATTGTAGAATTATAGATATAAATATTCCCATACCAACGATTATACGGAGTTACATAGTCATTATTCCAATACATCATCATACTACCTTCGCTGTAACCGCTGGTCGCATCACCCATCTGGAACAGGGTATTTGCTGGCTTTAGGAATGTCCTTCTTTTTGTCAAAGAACCTATTTCTAAAAACTCATTATCCCGTATAAATAATTCTCCATTAGTAGCTATTCTTATATTTGATGTAATAGCTGTATATTTTCCAGTAGTAGTAGTAACTCCCCAACCACCAGCAGTATCAGCGGTTTGAATATCTGAAAGTCTTGTTCCTGCATCTGCCACACTTATCGCCCAATCACTACTTGATATGACGTTTGTTTGTTGAGCTCCACCTTCTGATATGTTCGTAATAGCAGTTATCCTTGCTCGTATATAGCACCCTGTCATTGTATAGGTAGCTCCATCTAATTTATATTTATAATACCAGCTATCAGGCACATCAAAAGTTACTGTATTAACTCCTGCATTTTGAAAACTATTTGTATTGTCTGTAACTGTTAATGTTGCCCAAGTAGCTGTGGCAGTCATATACTCCCATTCTAAAGTTATGGTATCCGCTACTAACTGTGTTCCCACATTAATGGATAAGTCGTGCCATACTCCCCTATCCCAAGCAAATGCTATATAATCACCAACCGCTGAGTCATCATCAAAGTAATCACCTGTTGTTAAATTTCTTGTAGTCCAAGTTCCAGCAGAGGCATCATAAAAAGTCATAGCTGTTAAATCTTGAGCATTATCAAATGTTATTGCCCCATAAGCATTACTCGTAAACCTGTCTGCCGACAGGCAGGACAAAAATATAAATAGGAATAGTAGAAATTTTTTCATTTTAATTATCACTAAACGACACTTCTACCCAATATCCTGTATTAACATACATTAAAACCAATATATCCAACGCTGCAATTGTTCTTGTTGCCGCCCCTAATTCTAAAGTGCTACCTTCTAATGTATCACCATCTTGGAGTCTTACTGTATTACCTTCTCTGGGGTCGCAGGTAAGATAGATTATCTGCCCAATAGCGCCTGGTTCAATCGTAGGGGTTGAGGTTAAGGTATAATCTGCATCTGGGTTTAAGATTACTAAAGTCTTAGCAGGTTCTATTGTATCCGTAACAGCTTTTATTACCTGCGTTGTAGGTGTATAGGATAGGTCTCCATCTATATCTAAAGCTGTGCTGGGGGTTTTTGTATTAATTCCTACGTGGCTTGAGTTTCCTTCTGTAAATAGGTCATCATTTAGGTTTATATCTACATCTCCACCGTCACCTAATTTTACGTAGTCTTGAGCCCCTTCATATAAATCTAAAAGACCCTCCGCACCAGCATAGCCTCGTATCCTATCAAGTTCAAATCTTATATAAGTATCTGCGTCATCATTGTGATAAAGATATGTATCAAGTCCTATATCTCCTACGACATCAAGGGTATAGGTTGGCGCCGTCGTTCCGATGCCGACCCTCTCATTAATAGTATCCATATTAAATATAGGTGTCCCACCGTCAGAGTCTAAAACTTGGATAGCTGTGGTAGAGTCTACTTCGGGTTGGATTTGGAAGTCTGTATTTATGTTTACTTGGTCTGCTGAGGCGTCTACCTCAAAGGCGTCTGAGACTGTGTCGGTCTCAGCTCTAAAGTCATCTGCGGCTGTGGCTAAACCATCTTCGTTTACTACCAAACCAGAGGCGATGATTGATTGTCCTGCGGAAGAGCCGCCGCACTTAATTACACCATCTACTTCAAGTTTAACGGAAGGAGCGGTTGTTCCAATCCCGACATTGTCCGTAATTGTAAGAGGATACAAAAACCCATTACCTACATCTCTATACCACACTCCAGCAGTCCCTCCACCTACCTCTTGTAGAGCGGCTTCAACCTCTGTGCCTGTGTAGTAAGAACCAGCATCAGTAATACGAACACGTTTAGCTTTAGGGTCAGCATACCCCAAACTAACACTTAACAATAGACATAGAATTGTAGATACTACTGTTTTATATAATCGCACCATATCACCTCATCTGCATCAGGAGCGGACACTACAGTAAACACACCAGAATTAGGTGTCGTCTCCGTAAAATCCACACCTCCACCCTGTAACGCTAATTGGTCTCGATGAACGCGGAGGGTAGTAGATTCATAAGGGTTATCTAGAGTAAACTCTACTTGCGAGCCATCTGGAGCAGGGGACGGTATCTCAAACCCTACCATTCTGTCGACTGATATTGTATCAGCCATTTTCCTTAAGTCAATAGGCATTATACGGGTCTCCCACAGTTACTACACCTCTCCCTTGGTACATCTTTCCACACCACTCTCTCCACCTCCGTTGGGACGTATTGTATCTTAGGCACTTTCAGTATCTCCTCCACCAATTTATAGGTCTTGACTTCTACTGGTACTTCCACGACCTTAATCTTCTCCACCACTTTTAGTACCTCTACCACCTTCTCGACCTCTTTTATAACGCAGTCATTAACCTCTCTTGGAACGAACTTAGGTACCTCTACAACGACTTCTTTATAAGAGGGCTTGTCTACCTCCACAACATTCTCTTTAACTACCACTGTCTGAGTGTCTACCGTCCTATCATTAACTTTGACGTTTACCACCTCAATCTCTTTCGGGATGTATTTCGCTACTTCCACAACCTTATCGACGAACCGTGGAACTTGTACTTCCACCACTTTCGTGTGTATCTCCACATCCTCCAACACA
>Ga0208015_1000667_pt1 | contig 15631 bp, 15 predicted proteins | sample 26BtaG_FD_184101 | JGI IMG/M metagenome (GOLD analysis project Ga0208015, IMG submission 184101) | Marine viral communities from Cariaco Basin, Caribbean Sea - 26B_WHOI_OMZ_CsCl (SPAdes) (version 2) | ecosystem: Environmental > Aquatic > Marine > Oceanic | place: Caribbean Sea: Cariaco Basin...
AGCTTTTATTACTGTAAGACTCTCCCGTAATTAAATCGCACTCCCAAGTCCCAATGGAACTGTCGGTAAGGATTTCATGGGCCCTTTCTTGCTGGTGGATTAACTCTAATTCTGAAGCTCTTTTTTTTGAGATGTTTTTAAAAGCTATAAAAATAAATTCTGACGCGTTGTCAGTATTTGGTTTGAAGTAAATATGACATTGTACCCAGAGATTGGCTCCGGACTTATGGATCAATCTTAGATCTTCATTAATGCCAATTTCGTATTTGCCGCAGATGGAATTGAGATGTCCTTGAAATTTACCCAGGTCATCAGGATGAAGAAGGCGGTCCCATAACAGTTGGTGATTGGGTTCATAGCCCAATAACACCTTGAAGCTTTTACTTATGACAAAACTATGGGGATGTGATTTCTCAGAATACCAGACACCGTCATAAAGAGATGAACTGAATAATTCATAAATAGTAGAATCAACAATTGAAAATTGTGCCGTTTGGGGATTTATATTGATCAAATTATAAGTTAATTTGGTAGGTTTCAAGGGAGTAAAGATATCCATTATTAGCCTGAAAACAATAAAAATATAAAAAATAAACCAAAAAGCATAAGTAGCACTTTATAAGCTACAATATCAATCAGGTAAATACATGTCTAACCAAATCAACTTCTGGCACGTCTATAGACAAGAAGGATGGTGTCAAGATTTTTAAAAAAGAAAAGAGGTTTATATCTTATAGGGTCGTAAAATTGTTGATTTTGATGTCTTTAGCCTTTAGGTCGAACATGAGATTGTAGAGTCCAAAAAACGTTCGGTTCATATAGATAAAATGTTTGGACCCTCGGTTGCCGTTCATTTTCCGAAGTTCGGTGTTCTTTGAATACCGTTGTCCCAATTCAGTAATCTTACCGAAAAAATCGGCATCTGAAAAATCAAAGGTTTCAGAGTGGAATGGCTGTGTGAACAAACTCAATAACTCATGGAACATGGTAGTGAAAAACGCAATTTCTTCCTCTGAATCATCTTCCCGCAAAATTTCCAACTGATAGAGTTTTGAAGTAAACAAAGTTTGATCTGATATGTTCTCAGGCTTTGCCAGCTCAAAATAAGGTTCGTAAAAGTCGTCCGGAATGGTTTTCATACAGCCAAAATCCAACGCCACTAAATTGTGTTCCTTGGACACTAAAAAATTCCCGGGATGCGGATCGGCATGTACCTTTTTAAGGACGTGGATTTGGTACATATAAAAATCCCAAAGCGCTTGACCCAATTTGTTGGCCACTTCCTGATTGGTGTTGTGAGCCGTAAATTCCGAGAGATGCTCACCATCCATATAGTCCATGGTGATAATTCTTTCAGAGGATAAATCTTCATAATATTGAGGAAACAATAAATTTGGAATATGCGAACACGCCGCAGCAATTTCCTTGCTGTGCTGCATTTCCAGAATATAGTTTGTTTCCTCAATAAGCTTTCCTTCAACTTCCTTAAAATATTTGTCTGAATCCTTGCCTTTAATATTGAACATTTTCATGGCAATAGGCTTTACAAGGGCCAAATCAGATGAAATACTTTCAGCAACTCCAGGGTATTGGATTTTCACAGCAAGTTTCTTCCCGTTTTTTTCTGCCATATGGACTTGGCCGATACTGGCAGCATTTACAGAAGTTGTGTTGAAGGAGTCATAAAGCTCATTGGGCATTTTGCCAAAATAGGTTTTAAAAGTTTTGATTACTAGGGGTGGCGACAATGGCGGTACCGAAAATTGAGCCAAGGAGAATTTCTCGACATAGGCCTGAGGCATGATGCTTTTTTCCATACTCAGCATTTGCGCAACTTTTAGGGCGCTGCCCTTGAGTTGTTTTAAACTGTCGTAAATGTCCTCAGCATTGTTCGCATTTAGTTTTAAACGTGCCTCATCTTCGGATTTGGTCAATTTATCACCATAATATTTGAGGTAATTGACGCCAACCTTGGCGCCAGTTGAAACCAATTTTGAGGCTCTTTGGATTTTTGAGGTGGGGATTCTGTCGATTGTTTTCATTTATTTCATTTGCATTTTTTCCTTAAAGAGGAATTTCCCTAGGTCGATCACGCTTTTCAACGGAGTAATATTCAGAATGTCAAAACTGGTGTTGACCGACTTTTCAATGAAAACATCCGTTTTCTCAAAGGAAGTGGAGGTGTCGTCCATCCAGAACTTCATGGTCAACAACAGCTGTATCCATGCCGATTCTTGCAAGGCACGACGTTGTATTTTATCTATCCGTTCTTCTTTCAAATTTAAAGTTTCAATGTCTAAACTTGCAATATAATTTGTAAAGCCTGTTTTCAATTCGGTCAGGACCGATAGGTTTTTTAAAGCATTTTTATTTTGTTGCAGCGCAAATAACACATAGCTTCTGTTGGCCGTTAAATTCTCAAAAAAGGTAAAGTAAAAACTTAACAATTTATTGCGGGCATCAAACAGCTGGTAGTCGTCACTTTTATTCAAAAGCTTTAATGTATCCTCAAAAAGCACTCTGAAAATACGCTTTTCGACGGCTTCAAAGGTTCCAAAATGTTCGTAAAACTTAGATTCCTCAAAGTTGTTGGTCTTAGCGAACATATAAACTGATTTTGGTGGTGCGCCGTGTTCTAAAACATAATCCATATAAAAAGAAAGGATGTTTTGATCTGATATGTTTTTCTTTTTTGCCATGATGGTAATTTTGATGTAAAGATACAATATGTTTAATCTTTAATGTATTCTATTAAACAAAATTTAACAAGGGTTTATGATTGGCACATATTGACGTATATATTGATTTAACGGTGTGCCTTTCAATAATTTAGCTTTAGCCCAGTTTTTAATTTAAGATTTCGTTAACAATTGAGGGTTTTAAAAACTGTAATTTTACCTTATGAATAAAAAAATCAACTAAAAATAAAATATTATGAAAAAAATTATGCTGCTTTTTGGTGTTATAGGAATGACTTTTTCCGTAAACGCCCAAATTCAAACGCCACAGCCAAGCCCGTTTTCTAAAGTTGAGCAAACGGTTGGATTGACAGAGGTGTCTTTGGAATATTCACGTCCAAATATGAGAGGTCGTACTATTTTTGGCGATTTGGTACCTTACGGACGAGTATGGCGTTTAGGTGCCAATGCGAATACCAAAATCACGTTTAGCACCAACGTCACCGTAGGAGGAAAAGAATTAAAGGCCGGAACTTATGCGCTATTTGCCATCCCTAATGAAAATAATTGGGATGTTGTATTTTATTCGAGCGCTGAAAATTGGGGTGCACCTCAAGAATTGGATGAATCTAAGATTGCTGCTAAGGTAAAAGTAGAAACTTATAAATTGCCAATGGATATTGAAACCTTCACCATGAGTTTTGACGACCTTTCAAGTACGGGTGCTACTCTTGGGATGATGTGGGCCAATGTTTATGCTGGTGTAAAATTTGAAGTGCCAACCGATAAGATTGTGGCGGCGTTTATTGATAAAGTGATGAACGGTCCTGGAGCTGGCGATTATTATGCTGCGGCTGTGTACTACTTTCAAGAAGATAAGGATATCAACCAAGCTAAAACTTGGATGGACAAAGCGATGTCCATGATTCCAAAACCAGCTTTTTATCAATTGAGACAACAGTCGTTAATTTATGCAAAGGCAGGTGACAAAAAAGGAGCGATTGAACTTGCCAAAAAATCCTTGAAGGCCTCAGAAGAAGCTGGTAATCTTGACTATATCAAAATGAATAAGGATTCCTTGAAAGAATGGGGAGCTAAATAAATAAGAGCTAAATAAGAATCAGATAATAGTGGCCTCACAAAATTTTGTGGGGCTACTTTGTTTTCAATCGTATTTAAGGTTGATAAGATGTCTTACATCATCCAAAATAAACATTAAATCCCTACTGAAATCATGGGTCATGATTGGGCTTTCTGTTTTGTTGTTTCGTAACAGCTCATTAAAATGTTCCGTTTCGTAATTATAACCAAGGGTGCGACAGTCGAAAGAATGGGTGATCTGTTTACCGTCATGGGTGATGGTTACTGTTGAAGGACGATGAAACTGTCCATTGATTTTAATGATGCCCTTTTCACAATAAAAGATGGCCTCTGTTGGTGTTTTTTCTAGAAATGAACTCTTTAAAAATGCTTTGACGCCGTTATAATAGTTAAAGATGATCTTACAGGACGCATCTACACCATTATCAAAAAACCTCGCTTTTGCTTCCACGTCAACGGGTCTGCCCAAGGTGGACAAAGCGGCAAAAATAGGGTAGATGCCAATATCCAATAAACTACCGCCACCAAGCGATTTATTGAAAACACGAGAATGCATATCCATTTTGGGTTGAAATCCAAAATCGGATTCTAGTTTTGTGATGGCGCCATATCGGCCAGTGGCCAATTCCTTTAAAACAAATTGGTAATGCGGCAGAAAATAGGTCCATAGGGCTTCCATCAATAAGACGTTATTGGCGTTGGCCGCAGCAATCATCTCTTCGACTTCCTGAAGATTCATGGCCAAGGGTTTTTCGCATAACACAGCTTTTTTATGGTTCAGGCATAAAATGGTGTATTCCTTATGAAAACTATGTGGTGTTGCAATATAAATGGCGTCGATGTTGGGATCGGCAGCCAGGCTTTCATAATCGCCATAAGCCTTGGTAGCGTTGTGTTGTTTTGCAAATGAATTGGCCTTTTCCTGCTGTCTGGAGGCCACTGCATAAAGCTCGCTATGCTGAACAGTTTGAAGGTCTGTTGCGAATTTATTGGCAATCTTACCGAGTCCGATAATGCCCCAACGTATGGTTCTAGGCGTTTTCATTTTGTGGTGAATTAATGGTTTGAAGTACAAAAGCGATTCCAATGACCAGGGCACATCCAAATAAATTGAGCCATAAATAAGGCATCCAATCATACCACCAACCCGCAATGACGATGGCTTGTGTAATTAAAGCGGCTACAAATACGGCATTGCCTTTTACATATTTAAAGAAGAATGCCAGCAAGAATATCCCCAATACGTTACCGTAAAAAATGGAGCCTATAATATTGACCAGTTGAATTAGATTGTCAGCCAAATAAGCTACACTGGCAATCAATATGGCCAAACTACCCCAACCAAAGGTAAACCATTTTGATATTTTTAAATAATGGCTTTCATCTTTGTCCTTTACGAAACTTCGTTTGTATAGATCCATCGTGGTGGTTGATGCCAAGGCATTAAGTTCGCTGGCCGTACTGGACATGGCTGCACTCAATATAACTGCCAATAACAAGCCGATTAAACCTCGCGGTAGATTGTTTAAAATAAAATGGATAAACACATAATCTTTGTCATTGGTTTCAACCGAAAGTGTCTGTTCTTTATTTGCTTTGACGATCAATTCTTTGGCAGCCTCCCTGTTTGCTCTATCACCCAAATTATAGGAGGCAATCTGTCGGGCAATGGCATCGCTTTTGGTATTGGCATAAGCGGTCATCAAATCCTTTTTCTTCGTAAAGATTTCGTCTTGTTCGTTTTGCAATTGGGTGTATTCTTTAGCATAGGAAGAATTCATAACGGTTTCCGTAGCGGCGGGATTGAAATTAATGGGAGAGGTGTTGAATTGATAGAATACGAAAACCATGACACCAACCAATAGGATGAAAAATTGCATCGGTACTTTTAACAATCCGTTGAAAATCAGTCCCATTTGCATCTCTTTTACTGATTTTCCTGAAAGATAACGTTGCACCTGACTCTGATCCGTCCCAAAATAGGAAAGGGCCAGAAACGTTCCACCAATAAGGCCGCTCCAAAATGTATAGCGATTGTTGAAATCGAATGAAAAATCGAGGATATCCATTTTCCCGCTGGCACTGGCAATCTCCAATGCGTTCGTGAACGTGATATTCTCAGGAAGGTAACTCACAATGAGAAAAAATGCGATAAACATGCCTGTGAAAATAACGGCCATTTGTTGTTTTTGCGTGATACTCACCGCTTTTGTGCCTCCAGAAACCGTATAGATAATAACCAAAATTCCGATGATGATGATGAGTATATTCAAGTTCCAACCTAAGACAGCGGATAGAATAATGGCAGGTGCATAAATGGTGATGCCAGCCGCCAATCCGCGTTGGATCAAAAACAGGATAGCGGTCAGACTTCTGGTTTTGAGATCAAACCGATTTTCTAAAAATTCATAGGCCGTATAGACCTTGAGTCGATAATACAACGGAATAAACACCAAACAGATGATGATCATGGCAATAGGCAATCCAAAATAGAATTGGACAAAGCCCATTCCATCATGAAACGCTTGACCGGGGGTTGAAAGAAATGTAATAGCACTGGCTTGTGTTGCCATTACACTCAAACCAATGGTCCACCATTTGGCTTCGTTGCCACCCTTTATATAATCCTGAACATTTTTGCTTCCCCTAGTTTTCCAAGTGCCATAGGCTACGATAAACACCAGCGTTCCAATAAGTACAATCCAATCCAATGTCTGCATCTTAGAAGGATTTCATGATAAAATAGAATAATACAATATAAATGGCATTGGCAATCAGCACTAAAGTGTATGATTTTTTCCAACGCTCTTTTGGTGGTTGTGTCTGCATAGTTCTTATTTTTAAAACATCCTTTTTGTCTTGACCTATTGGGTATGAAATCGGGGAAATTTGCTATGGAAGCATTAATTTTTCAGTTGTTGACTTGTTTTAAGGCTCTCTTTCCCCACAGAAAGCATATTGGCAAATAAACGGTAAGCGCCGGCTACGCCTTCAGGAAATTCCCTGAAAAAGCTCAGGCCGGTATAAATATAATGGCCTTTGCCGTATTTGGCCACTAATAAACTGCCCTCTTTAGGGGATTCATTTTTGTCGTGCATGGATAAAACTGGGGTAAATTCCTTTGACCATTGATTAGGAAAGTAGAGGCCTCGTTCCTGAACCCAACCTTCAAAATCCTTTGTGGTGATCTTGTTGGGATAGTTGAGCAGATCATTGGTTGTATTTAATAATACCACCTCGGAGTTTTCATCGGTTACACGATCTCTTGACAATTTTAACGGATATGGTGCCAATTGATCAACAACAAGTCCTCCGTTGGTATTGTACTGGACAATTAAATTTCCACCTTGCTCTACAAAATCGAATAAATGTTGCTGTTTAAACTTTAGGGCATCCACAGTATTGTAGGCTCTGATTCCGACGACAATCGCATCAAAACGGCTCAGGGTTTCGGCATTGATTTCTTCAGGCTTGATGATGGCCACATTATAGCCAATTTGTCGCAGGCTTTCGGGAACAACATCTCCGGCTCCTTCAATATAGCCTATGTTTTCTCCTTTTTTCCTGATGTCCAATCGGACCACTCTACTATCATTTGGCAACAGTACCATTTGAAACGGAATATGATCATAGTTGATTTCTACCAATTTTTTACTGTAAACCTCGCCGCCAACGTAAACCATTGGCGTCAATAGGCCTTCACTCTGATTTTTTGGAGGAATGACTGTAAAGATTAGGCTTTGTTCCTCGCCTTTATTTGTAATGGTGATATGTTGTTTTTCCGGATACACCTGCCAACCTTGTGGATGTGATAATTGCACATAGCCTTCTATAGAATTCCGATTGGCCTTTACGATCACCTGAATGTCCTTTTGTTGGTCATCGGCAAAAATGATAACGGGTTCTGCAATATGGGCGGCAACTACTGGGACAATTTCAAAAGGCTTATAAACCTCACCTTTTACAGGATCGTTGGTTTTATAGACAATTGGTTTGGTGTACGATAATGGTTCCCCTTCAACGGAAACATGGAAAGTGGCGGTAATTTCTTTTGGCGTTTCAGGCAGGCCAATCAAGCTTTGATCATCAACTTTATACATGCCCAAGCTGCCCTTGTTTTCCAACCAATAGGGGGTGGAGTAGGAGGCCGAAGAGGGAATGTTTATTTGTGATTCAAATCGATGGGAATCGTTGAATTTTAAATCTGTGTTTTTTTCAATAGTTGTGCCGTCAGATAAGCTTATGGAATTTAATCTCATGTTTTGGGGGCTGCGGTTGATGGCTTCCAACTCCAACGTCACTTTGCTATTTGGAGTGGCCAGATTGGACTCTGCCACAGCTTCCAAAAACAGGCCGGCGCAGGCAGCAATGACGTTTTTAAGATCTTCGGACTTTACGGTTTTCCAATGGGAGTTTTCGAGTTTTTGAACCAACCTATAGGCCTCTATCAATTTAGGGATAGATGCTGACGGATTTTTGAAGTTGTAATTGTCCTGTACCTCTTTCAATAATTCTCCAATGCGTTGACCATTTTTGACTCGGTTCCAACTGGTATCAATGCCTTCAAAAATATTGTTTTTATCTTTTGGAGCATCGCCTTTTATGAGTTCCAAATATTCAAAATCACTTCCCCGAGTTCCTGTATTCCCAAAACCTTGCGATTTATGTGCACTTCTGCTCAGTGCCGCAATTTCAGGATTTGATAAGCCGAGAGCAGGATAGAAGTCGCCTACTTCCACGGCATACTGATTCGTTTTATCGGCAGCCTCAAATTTTTCTTTACTGCCATAAAACCACCAGGACGTATTGAAAAACTCACGTTTGGCTTGCCAAACGCCAACTGATTTCAATTGGTTTGGAAATTTTAATTTATCGGCGGCATAATCAAATGCTTTCAGGCTCAACAGGGCCGAACTGGTATGATGGCCATGGGTTGTTCCAGGGCTTCTATGATCAAATCGATTGATGATTATGTCCGGTTGGAAGTTTCGGATGGCCCAAACAACATCGCTCAACACCTCGTTTTCATTCCAAATAGCCAAGGTCTCATCAGGATGTTTGGAGTAGCCAAAGTCATCGGCTCTAGTAAACAATTGCTCACCACCATCAATTCGGCGTGCGGCCAACAATTCTTGGGTTCTGATCACCCCCAAAAGCTCTTTAAGTTCCGGTCCAATGAGATTTTGTCCACCATCACCTCGGGTTAGGGAAAGATACGCTGTTCTTGCCTTCACACCGTTGGCCATATGCGAAATAAGTCGCGTGTTTTCATCATCAGGGTGTGCTGCAACATAGAGCACAGATCCAAGAAAACTGAGTTTTTCTATGGCTTGGTAAATCTCTGAACTTGTAGGCTTTGTAGGATGTTGTGCTTGAGTAGGAAAACAGTATAATAAGACAATTAAAAAGAAAAAATAGGGTTTGAACATGTTTTGGACTTTAGCGTATGCCTCAAATATAAAAAAGAAGCACCGTAATTTCCGATTTTAGTTTTTATTTAACTCAAAATCTGAACGATTCGATTCTTTTTGATAAGACATAAGAAAAAATGAAATAAGATTAACGGAGAATGAATCCTATTTATCGACTTTTATCAAATCGTTATCATCGTCAAGCACATCATAAATGGCGTCCTTTTTGATTAAAGTCACTGGTTTTTGAAGCATTAGGTTGTTTGGGTAAGTGATCAAATCGCCATTTTCAATTCGCAAATGCAATTGAAAGGCTCTAATGTCCTCAATGATCCCTTCCAAAGGGAAATCGTGGTCGTGTATTTTTATTTTATCACCAACTTTATAAGGAAACGAAAGGAACATGATGATGCCCGATGTGATGTTGCTCAGAATTGACCAGATAGCGAAAAGACCAATTCCAATGACAGCAAATACAGAAGAAAAAAGTACCACCAGATCATTGGCCTGCGTTCCAAAAATAAAAGGAATGATTAAAAGAGCGAGCATTAACAGTGCTACGCTCACGTAACGTTGCATTAACTGGGTTCGTGCTATATTAATACCGTTTTTTCTCGATATTTTACCAATTAGCGCATTGACAAAATACCTGGTAACCAATAAAAAAAGTAGCACAATGCCCGTATAAATGAACTCTTGCTGATAGGTTTGAAAAAACATAAATTTATGATATAAAATTATTTGCAAAGATACACAGAAAAGATAGAGTTCTATTGTAAACCGAGGCTTTCTCTCAATGGGAGATCGTCATTTGTGGTCCTGTTCCAATAGTCCGATTTTATCGTTTTTAATTTAGTCGCTTTCGTGGTCAAGGGCTTGGCCTTATCACCAAATCCGCTTATAAAGGTCTCTTCCCAGGACGTAATGTCAAAAGGAAATTGCGGGTTGAATTGGATGCTGAGACTTCGGTTTAAATCGGGATAAGTGATGGTGTAGGTGCCTGATGTCAATTCTGCGGAAGCCGGATAAGCTCTAAAAGGAATGTGTCGGAGGCGTAAAAATTCGAAAGACGGAACGACTTCCAAATTGCCAATTGGCAAGCTTTCTGGATGGATACGCAATTGTGTCCATAATTCGTTTTCGAGAATGGCTTTGCCCATGCTAAAATCTTCGTCAGCTTCACCCTCAAAATAAGAATGGGAGACCACTTCAAATTCTGAACGGTTATTGAGTTGGGTATAGACATGCCCACACCATTCTTGTACAGAGCACGATATCTTTAACGCGTGTTGATTGTTTGCCAACGGATAAAAAACGCTTTGCATGATGCTATACGGATAAATGCCGGTATGGAAGTTTTTTGTGGCATTTAACTTTAGGACAGGGATATTTGTGGGTGATGATTGGTCTGCTTTTACTTGCTCTTCCTTTAAAAATGGTTCGGTAACAAAAACCAATACAGCACTGCCTTCTCGGATTTCACCATAGCGTCCTTGTTCTAAGGTATAGGATGTAATTTCGGCCTCACTGGCAAACCAATAGGCTTTGAATTCGTCTGTTAATGGCTGGGCACTTTTCAACGTTTCTTCTGTAGCAAAGGATGTTATATCTTTTTCCTTTTGAATTTCCTGCGGGTCTTCCTTGCATGAAAACAGTGTTAGGAATATAAAAGTAAGACCAATTAGTGGGAATGATAGTTTCATATAATATCGTTTTGACTAAAAATACAATGTTAAATCTTTTGGACCATCTCATTTAACGTTTCATAAACAAGATGTGTTGGAAGGCCCATGACATTAAAATAAGAACCTTCTATTTTGGTGACTCCAATCTGACCGATCCATTCTTGAATACCATAAGCGCCCGCTTTATCAAAAGGTTTGCAGGTTTTGATATAATAGTCAATTTCTTCATTAGTAAATCGCTTAAAGGTCACTTTTGTCACTGCATTGACCGTTTTTTCGAAGGAAGTCGAGGTAAAACAGACCGAGGTAATGACCTCATGGGTGACATTGCTCAATGATTTGATGATCTCAAAAGCTTCATCAGCGTTTCTTGGTTTGCCCAGGGCTTTATTCTTGAGCCACACAATCGTATCACTGGTGATGAGGATATCATTTGGTTTTAGATCTTTTTTAAAGGGCAAAGCTTTTAATTGCGCTAAATAATCACTGATTTCGAAATGGGCAAGTCGCAGTGGATATTCTTCAATGACAGGTTTTAAACGGATCTCAAAATCCAATCCCAGATCCTTAAAAAACTGTTGTCGCCTTGGTGAAGCCGAGGCTAAGATGATGTTGTAATCCTTTAGTTTTTCGTTGAGCATTTTTTTTAGTCTTCAATGTTCAGTTGGCAGTCTTCCCGCCTTCGCTAAAGCTGCGGACGGGCAGGCAATGTTCAGTAGGCAGTCAACAGTTTGTCAATGCCCAAATTGTGTTGACCAACTATACTTCGTACTTCTACTTTCCAGCGTCCAATTTCCTTCTTCCATCCCCACACCTCTCCGCGCCTTCGCGCCTCTGCGAGAGATTAATTTCAAGAAAATCGCCTACTTCAAAACAATGGGATAAAGCAGTAAGGACAGCATTCCAAATAGCATGACTAATTTAAGCATATTGCTAATATGATGAAAATGCTTTTTTGTTTTTGCATGATATGATTTACCCGCGATATAAATTAATGGCACGACAATCAATACAATAAAATATCCGATAAACAATTCATAGTTTAGAAGATAAGTGGCAACATAGTACATGGAACCAAATAGGGGCAATAGTGATACTCCAAACGCTAATTTTGAAGCCCTTTCACGTCCGATGGCTATAGGCAAGGTGTTCATTCCAGATTTATAATCGCCGTCTATATCCTCAAGGTCCTTGATCATTTCACGCACAAGGTTAATTAGAAAGGCAAATAGGGCATAATCAAAAAGGATCTTAAAAAAGGTCAATTGGGTGGTTTGATTTTGATCTGTAATTGCTGGCATTAATTCAAAAACACCAACAATTAGAATACTCAATCCCACCAAGATGGAGATCACGATATTTCCTAATAAAACCATCTGTTTTAAATAGGATGCATAGATATAAAGCATGGCTGAAATGATGACAAAAATGGCAAAAAAGCCACTTCTCCCTACCAAATGTGAGAGGTAAAATCCAATAAGGACTCCAATCACATTGAGTGTGATAAATAGGGTATAGGCAGTTTTTTCAGAAATCTTTTTACCGATAATTACTTTCGCTGGTCTATTGACCAAATCCGTTTCAACATCATAAATATCGTTGATGATATTTCCTGCAGCTGCAATGCACAATGTAGATAGTACTAAAAGCCCAAACCCAAAGCCATTGAGCGTAATGGTTAGTTCTGTGGTTTCCAAAAAAGGTTGAAATAAGGCGTATTTAATGAGCAATTGTACAAAAGCAATCATCAATAGGTTTTTCCAGCGGATTAAATTTAGAATGTTCAATTGGTTGGTGGTGTTAGTTCAAAATTAAAGGTTCGTAGTTATGAGTTATGAGTTCAGAGTTATGAGTTATGAGTTCAAAATCCAAAATTAATCACCTCTTTTCAAAAGGTTTCCCGCAGATATTCGCAAATTTGAGGGATTTAGTTAACAAATAGTAGGTGTATTAAGTTTAAATTCCAAATCAATAATGCCTAATCCCTCATTACTTGGTCTTCCAATTTCATGCTTCGTGCTTCAAGCGCCATCAGTCATATTTCGCATCAAAATTCCCATTCCATTTTTCCTGTACTTTTAATACCTGCTCAATTACATCTCTCACACAACCTTTTCCGCCGTTTTTATGGGAGATGTATTTTGAAATGGCCTTGATTTCTGGAACTGCATCTTGCGGACAGGTGGGTAATCCGACAAGTTTCATAACGGGATAATCAGGAATGTCATCACCCATATAGAGCACGTTTTCAAGTTTGATATTGTTTTTTTTCAAATAATCATTCAACTGGTCGATTTTATTGTGGGCACCCAAATAGACATCGGTGATTCCCAAACCATTTAAACGTTTGCGAACGCCTTCATTACTACCTCCAGAAATGACGCAAAGATTATATCCAGCGTCTATTGCGGTCTTCATGGCAAACCCATCTTTGATGTGCATGGTTCGCAGCATGTCGCCATTGGTTGTCAATAAAATAGTGCCATCGGTCAAGACCCCATCCACGTCAAGAACAAATGTCGTGATGTGCGCGAGGTATTCTTTATAACTTTTTTCTTCCATGTACTTTATTTTTTTTTCGAATGGGTCCTTGGGTCTGTCAAAACGCCATGTGTCTGTTGGATACTTGCGGTCAAGAGTTCATAAATAGCTTTGTGCTGCTCTTTTTTCAACAAATCTAAATGTTTCTTTATGGTTTTCTTGTCTTTGCGTTTTGCAGGACCAGTTTGTGCCATATATGGTGACAGGTTTTGGACTTTTTTTGCAGTTTCTAAGATAAGAGGTTTTAAAATATCAAATTCTACACCTTCTGCTTCAGTAATTTCATGTGCCACCCGGTAGAGTTGATTTGTAAAGTTATTGACAAACACCGCCGCCAAATGTAAGGCTTTACGTTGATTGGTACTGACTTTATGGTATGGACTGCCTATGGCTTTTGACAAGACTTTTAAGGTTGAAAGATCCGATTTATCTATAGCCTCAATACAAATGGGCACATCAGCAAAATCTAAGGTGGCATTTTTACTAAATGTTTGTAGAGGATAAAACACGCCACGTCGGTTTTTTTTGTCAAGGTCGTGAATATTGACCGTGCCAGAAGTATGGACCACCAACCTGTTTTCAAATAGAAATTGTGATGATAAACTCGAAATCGCATCATCGCTGACGGCAATAATATAAAGATCAGCTTCTTTTAATTGCGATAAATCGTCGGTAATTTCAACCCCGTTCTTATAAGATTTCAGACTGCTGATATTTCTGTTAAACCATTGGATGACAGAAACAGAATCTGAATTGTTAAAAGCGTTGAATAAATGCGTTGCGACATTGCCTGCCCCAAGAATAACCACTGAAATCATGTTGCTAAATTAATGAAGAAATAGGAATTAAGAATTAAGAATCCGGAATTTTTGGATTTCAATTAAAATTATGCTTGCAATCGGTCCTGATGCATTTAAAATTGGATCACTTTTTATATAAATACCTTTCGGTCAATAATTGCTAAAGCTTCTGATTTTTCGAGTTTTTTAATGGCCCTGATCACTGTTTCTACTCGCAATCCGGTTAATTCAGAAATTTGTTGACGGGTTAAAGGCACTTCAAAAGAATTATCACTTTCTGTGCTTCCTTTAAGGTGGTGCAACAGGGTTAAAATACGGTGTTCAGGAGGATAAATGGATACTTCCCGAGCCATTTTTGCTTTGTAGACCATGCGTTTACAAATCAATTTTGTAAATTTTAAATGGATGTCCGGGTGTGTTTTCAACAGGTTGAAAAACGAAACTTTCGGAAGTACAAATATTTCAGAAAAATCAAGGGTCAATGCCGTGGCTGGATATTTGAAAGCTCCAAACAATGGTGGTTCTCCAAAAGAGTCGCCGTTATCAAAATACCCCTGCACAAATTCCTTTCCTTCTTCAGTCATATTGAACATTTTGACATGACCTATTTTGATTTGAAAATAGAAATCGGCACGGTCACCCTCATTAAAGATGGTTTGGTCCTTGGAATAGCTTTTTAAATGGCCTCCATAGGTGTACATTAAATCTTCAGGAATCATGATCTTATGATTAGAATCATAAAAGTACGAATAAACGTTTAAGAACTTTGTAATTAAACAAAATATTAGAATTATGACACTTTATAAGAAAGGACTCGAAGATTTTAAAGAACATTTGACTTTATATGTTCCGTTGACCATTATTTTTCAAAGTTGCTTAGGTTCTATTGCAGCAATGTTTATCCTGATGAACAGCACTCATACATTTCGTTTTTTAGATTTGATATTAGTTGTTAGCTTTGCAATGGCATATAATGGTTCGTTGTATGCACTATTGAAACCGAAAATCATCTACAATTTATTGATAGCGACAGTTTTAGTGCATTCTACGTTCCTTATTATTAATCTGGTACGTTTGGCATAATATATAATGGAAAAAAAAGATATTCAGAATAGGGACGATGTGTTTTTACTCGTCTCTGAATTTTATAAAAAAGTTAGAAAAGACGAGATTTTAGGACCCTTTTTCAATCGAGTTATCACAGATTGGGATGCTCATATTGAACGTTTGACCACGTTTTGGGAAACCAGCCTGTTTATGACAAGAAAATTGGAAAACCGTTATTACGGAAATCCTTTACAAGTCCACATCAATGTTGATAATGAAAATGACAACAGCATTACAGAATTGCACTTTGGTCTCTGGATGAATTTATGGTTTGCAACTATCGACGAATTTTTTGAAGGAGAATACGC
>Ga0208015_1000668_pt1 | contig 15630 bp, 13 predicted proteins | sample 26BtaG_FD_184101 | JGI IMG/M metagenome (GOLD analysis project Ga0208015, IMG submission 184101) | Marine viral communities from Cariaco Basin, Caribbean Sea - 26B_WHOI_OMZ_CsCl (SPAdes) (version 2) | ecosystem: Environmental > Aquatic > Marine > Oceanic | place: Caribbean Sea: Cariaco Basin...
AGGCGATTCTGATTTTTGGGATGTACCTGTTAAAGCACTCCTTGATGATGATTATATTGCTGAAAGGGTCGCGCAAATAGATCCTTCAAAAGCCACCGATAGTGGGGAGGTCCGTGCTATGGAGCTTAATAATATTGTCGAAGGTGAGGAGACTACCCATTATTCAATCGTCGATAAAATGGGGAATGCCATTTCATTGACTACCACCATCAATTCGGCTTATGGGTCAAAAGTTTTTGTGGAAGGTGCGGGGTTCTTAATGAACAATGAAATGGATGATTTTAGTGCCAAACCAGGCGTGCCTAATGTCTACGGATTATTGGGAGGTGCGGCCAATTCAATTCAACCTGAAAAACGAATGCTTAGCGCCATGACGCCAACAATTATTGAAAAGGATGGGCAGTTGTTTATGGTTGTTGGAACGCCAGGAGGCTCAACCATCATCACCTCTGTTTATCAAACCATACTTAATGTTATTGATCATGGCATGACCATGAGCGAGGCAGTTTCAGAAAAAAGAGTGCATCATCAGTGGAAACCTGATTGGATCTCTATTGAAAAAGGTGCTTTTGATGACGCCGTACGTGCTGAGCTGGAGGCTATGGGCCATGTCATAAAAGAGCGAAGTTCAATTGGACGGGTGGATGCCATCTTGGTAAGACCTGATGGTTCGTTGGAAGGCGCAGCAGATCCAAGAGGCGACGATTGGGCAATGGGCATCGAATAAAATATTGGAATATTCGAATGGAAACTGTGAGTTTCCTAAAAATCTATGATTTGTCCATTCCGGCAAAAATTTAAAATTGGACTTAGTTGATGTATCATTTTAGTTTTGGTAGACCTTGGTCGATTGCTTTTTAAATGGTTACTAGGAGCAATTCCATAATATAGGCGCTTGTTTTTAGCATTTCAAAATATCCCTATGATTCTCAAGTAATACTTTTATTGCACAAAGCGTTTCAAATTAGCTAAAAAATGCTATTTTCATAGTGATGAAATTATATTTATTAGACCGTAGCCATACTGCATCTGCGATATCTGTAAGAAAAAATAGTTACGCCAATTTTCTTAAAATTTGGCACTACCATCCCGAATTGGAATTGGTGGTTGTTCTTAAAAGTAAGGGCACGCGTTTTATTGGCGATAGCATTAAGAAATTTCAGCCCAAAGATGTCGTGCTTATTGGTAAAAATTTGCCGCATATGTGGTTGAATGACCCAAAATATTTTCAGGAAGATAAAAACTTAAGGGCGGAGGCTGTGGCTATTCATTTCAAAGAGGATTTTTTGGGAAGCACATTTTTACAATTACCTGAAATAAAACCTATTGTTGCCCTTTTTAAAAAAGCGGAGCAAGGGATTCAGTTTAGGAATCTGCCAGGAGATTTACTGCAGACCATTGTAAAGTTAAATGACGAAACCGATTTTAATAAAACACATCAGTTTATTGGCATTCTCCATCAATTGGCTTTGCACGATGACTTCAATCTCTTGGCCAGTTCGGGCTATGTGGCCTCTTTAAGACTGGAGGAATCAGACCTATCGAATAAAGTCATTGCATTTATTTTTAATAACTTTAACAAGGATATTGATCTCAATACAGTCGCTGATATTGTGAAAATGAATCCATCGGCATTCAGCCGTTCGTTTAAACGTGTGCATCGGAAAACATTTTCAAAATATGTCAATGAAATTAGAATCGGTTATGCATGTAAACTACTTATTGAGAATGAATTGAATGTTGCAGCAATTGCATACGAATCTGGATTTAACAATCTTTCAAATTTCAACCGGCAGTTTAAAATGATCAAGAATATGTCACCATCGGCCTATTTGAAAAAGCATAGTAAATATACAAAAGAGTCGATATAATGAACTCTAATGCAAAAATAGTATTAGTTGTGGTGTAATTATTAGTGGATTTAATAAAATTCATAGTATAGCTTTGGAAGATTATCAAGGAGGTTTCATGGATTGGGTAGGAGAGATTCAAATCGACCCCAATTGCAGCCGACGACCTAAAACAATACGTATCAATAAATGAAAAAACCAATTACCATAACCGAAGTCTTAACCAAAGACGTTCGATTTCCCACAAGTGATGATTTGGACGGTTCTGATGCCATGAATCCAGATCCGGATTATTCCGCAGCCTATGTCATATTAAAAACCAACCACCCAGAATTTGAAGGCCATGGCTTAACGTTTACCATTGGTCGTGGCAACGAATTGTGCGTGGCGGCCATTGAGTCGCTTTCACATTTGATCATTGGTAAAACTTTGGAATCATTCACTCAAAACATGGGTGATTTCTGGAAGATGATCACTGGCGATAGCCAATTGCGTTGGTTGGGTCCAGAAAAAGGAGTTATCCACTTAGCTACGGGTGCCGTTGTAAATGCCGTTTGGGATTTATATGCGAAGGTTGAAGGCAAGCCACTTTGGAAATTGATTGCCGACATGTCTCCGGAAGAATTCGTGAGATGTGTTGACTTTACTTATATCACAGACGCTATTACCCCAGAGGAAGCGCTCGAACTTCTTAAAAGTAATGAGGCCACCAAGCAAGAACGGATTGATATTTTACTAAAAGATGGCTATCCTGCCTATACAACCTCTGCAGGTTGGTTGGGTTATAGCGATGATAAAATGCGTAGATTATGCCAGGAAGCAAAAGCGGAAGGTTTTAAACACATGAAAATTAAAGTCGGATCTGATTTGCAGGACGATATGCGCAGGGCACAAATTATACGAGAGGAAATTGGAGACGATCTGCAATTGATGATGGATGCCAATCAAAAATGGGATGTGGATGAGGCGATAGAAAACATGGCCTCGTTAAAGAAATTTAATCCGTATTGGATTGAAGAGCCTACCAGTCCAGACGATATTTTAGGCCACGCCAAAATTGCCAGAGCCGTAGCACCAATAAAAGTTGCCACGGGAGAACATTGCCAAAACCGTGTCATGTTCAAACAATTGATTATGGCCGACGCTTTGCAAATTTGCCAGATTGATAGTTGCCGTGTTGGTGGTGTCAATGAGATTTTAGCCATTTTATTGATGGCTGCAAAATATAAAGTTCCTGTATGTCCGCATGCTGGAGGTGTTGGTCTGTGCGAATATGTGCAGCACTTATCCATGATCGATTATATTTGTGTCAGTGCCACTATGGAAGATCGAATTATTGAATATGTCGATCATTTACATGAGCATTTCTTTGATCCTGTTGTGATCAAAAATGGTGCTTATATGCCACCACAACTTCCGGGATATAGCATCACCATGAAACCAGAATCATTAGAAACCTATAGTTTTCCAAACGGAGAAGTTTGGACTAAAAAATTACAAAAAGCATAATTATGGTATTCAGTTTAAAGGGAAAAACAGCCATCATCACCGGTGGCGGAAGCGGGATAGGAAAGGCCATTGCCACTACATTTGCAAAACAGGGCGCCCATGTTTGTGTTTTGGATTTTAATGCAGATAATGGTGCGTCGACTGTTTCAGAAATAGAAACTGAGCAGGGAACTGCAAGTTTTTACAAATGTGATGTGGCCAATCAAGAACAAATGGAGAGCATTTTTAGCGAGATTGCTAAAAACAATGCCATCGATATTTTGGTGAATAACGCTGGTATTGCCCATGTTGGAAATATTGAAAACACCAATTCTGATGACTTAGATCGTTTGTACAACGTGAACATCAAAGGGGTTTATAACGGCATGAGAGCCGCCATCCCATATTTTAAGAAGCATAAAAAAGGAGTGATCGTCAATATGGCGTCCATTGCCTCATCGGTCGGAATTTCTGATCGATTTGCGTATTCCATGACGAAAGGCGCAGTGTTGACCATGACCTATTCGGTGGCAAAAGATTATGTTGCACAAGGCATCCGATGCAATTGCATATCGCCAGCGCGTGTGCACACACCGTTTGTAGATGGATTTATAGCCAAGAATTATCCTGACAATCAAGCAGAAATGTTTGAGAATCTCTCAAAAACACAGCCTATCGGACGCATGGGGAAGCCTGAAGAAATTGCGAATTTAGCACTGTATTTATGTAGTGATGAAGCGTCGTTCATAACAGGAACTGATTTCCCTATTGATGGTGGTTTTATTAAGTTGAATGGGTAATTTCCATCCTTCCCGATAGTGATTGCACCAATAAAATAAAATAATAAAAAATAAATAATAGTTTAAAATGAAACTCATAAGATTTGGGTCGGAAGGCCAAGAAAAACCAGGACTTCAATTAGAAAACAAACGTATAGACGTCAGCGCCTTTGGCGAGGATTTCGACGAAAAATTCTTCGAGTCCAATGGCTTGGAGCGTTTAAAGGACTGGTTGAAAACCAACCAAGCCAATTGTCCAACCGTTGATGATGCTGTGCGATTGGGATCACCAATAGGCAGGCCTTCCAAATTGGTTTGTGTCGGGTTAAATTATGCCCAACACGCCGCTGAAACGGGAGCTAAAGTACCATCCGAACCAGTGTTGTTCTTCAAATCAACTACGGCTATCGTGGGTCCGAATGATAATGTCATCATTCCGAAGAACAGTGTGAAAACCGATTGGGAAGTGGAATTGGCCATTGTTATTGGTAAGAAAGCTTCCTACATATCTGTAGAAGAAGCAGATGATCATATCGCAGGTTATGTCTTGCATAATGATGTGTCTGAACGTGCTTTTCAAATTGAGAAAGAAGGCCAATGGTGTAAAGGAAAAGGCTGTGACACGTTCGCACCCTTAGGACCATTTATGGCCACAAAGGATGAAGTAAAAGATGGAAACAATCTACACCTCTGGTTGGAGGTCAATGGTGAGCGTTTGCAGGATTCATCAACCTCCGATTTTATTTTCAATATCCAACATTGTGTGTCGTACATCAGCCAATTTATGACTTTATTGCCAGGCGATGTCATTTCAACGGGAACCCCTTTTGGCGTGGGATTAGGTTTTAACCCGCCACGATATTTAAAGCCAGGAGACGTGATGCGCTTAGGAATTGAAGGTTTAGGGGTACAGGAACAAACAGCAGTAGCCTACAAATAAATGCGGATAGATACACATCAACATTTTTGGAGATTTGATCCGCAAAGAGACGCATGGATTACGAACGATATGTCCGTAATCCAACGTGATTTCTTGCCTGAGGATTTGCAGCCATTATTGCAACAGCATCAATTGGATGGTTGTATCGCCGTGCAAGCGGACACTTCAGAAAAGGAAACCAAGTTCTTATTGGAGTTGGCCGATCAACATCCTTTTATTAAAGGAGTTGTGGGATGGTTGGATTTATGTAGTGACACTATCAATGATCGTTTAGAACATTTTTCACAATATAAAAAACTAAAGGGCCTGCGACACATTGTTCAGGCAGAACCTGATGGCTTTTTGCTTCGCAAGGATTTTCAGCGGGGTATTTCAGCTTTGGAAAAATACAATCTCACTTATGATATCTTGATTTTTCCGCATCAATTGGAAGAAGCCATTGAATTCGTCAAAACATTTCCGAAGCAAAAATTCATACTGGACCATGGTGCAAAACCTTATATCAAAGTCGGGAAAATAGAGCCGTGGAAAAGCCAGATGGAAACACTGGCAGGTTTTGAAAATGTGGCCTGTAAGGTTTCAGGATTAACAACAGAAGCAGATTGGAACACTTGGGACAAAACAAGTATGCAACCTTATCTTGATGTGATTTTTAATGCCTTCGGAGCCAAAAGGACACTTTTTGGCAGCGACTGGCCCGTAAGTTTATTGGCGGGGACTTATGCCGAAATAATCACTCTTGTTGAAGATTATATTTCGAAATTTACAAAAACCGAACAACAGCAAATTATGGGCTTGAATGCCAAAACCTGGTACCATTTAGAAGATTAAACGTATGGATTTAAAACTAAAAGATAAAGTGATTGTTGTGACCGGCGGCTCAAAAGGTATTGGTAATGGCATTTGCAAAGTATTGGTCCAAGAGGGTGCCATTCCTGTAATTATAGGTCGAAATGAGCAGGATGTTATAAAGGCGGTGAACACCATAAAAGACAATGGCGGACAGGTATTTTACGCATTGGCAGAATTAACCGATCAGGTTGCCTGTAAAAATGCAATGGATAGTGTGATCAAGGAATTTGGTCGTATTGATGGTTTGGTCAATAATGCAGGTGTTAACGATAATGTGGGTCTTGAACATGGAAATTATGACGATTTTATGAGGTCCATTCAACGCAATGTCGCCCATTATTACGCGATGGCACATCACGCCTTGCCCGAACTCAAAAAGAGTAAAGGAGCTATCGTCAATATTGGGTCAAAAACTTCGGTTACCGGTCAAGGCGGCACTTCAGGTTATGCCGCTGCCAATGGTGCAAGAAATGCATTGACCCGAGAGTGGGCTGTGGAATTATTGCCCTACAGTATTCGAGTAAATGCCGTAATTGTGGCCGAATGTTACACACCATTATATAAGAAATGGTTGGATACCTTCCCAAATCCGGAAGAAAAATTAGCAAGTATTACCAAACATATTCCTTTAGGAAACCGAATGACGACTGATATCGAAATTGCAAATACGGTTGCGTTTTTGTTATCTGAAGTCTCAAGCCATACCACCGGACAACTCTTGTTTGTTGATGGAGGTTACACCCATTTAGACCGCTCTTTATAATGATGAAAAACGCCATAAAACAACCACTCGTTTCTCGAAACATATTATTGCCTTTTATATTGATTACTTCCTTATTTGCACTGTGGGGAATTGCGAATGATCTTACTAACCCGATGGTTTCTGCATTTAAAAAAGTCATGCCAGAGCTTTCAAATACGCAAGCCTCGTTGGTGCAGTTTGCTTTTTATTTCGGCTACTTCTTTATGGCTTTGCCGGCAGCATTGTTTATCAGAAAATACAGTTATAAATCTGGAATCCTTGTGGGATTATCGTTGTATGCCATTGGTGCGTTTTTATTTTTTCCGGCCGCGAAGTTTGAGACTTTTAATTACTTCCTAATTTCTCTTTGGGTCATGACCTGCGGATTGGCATTTTTAGAAACCACATCAAATCCGTTGATTCTGGCATTGGGTCCCAAAGAAACCGCAACCCAACGTCTCAATTTAGCACAGGCATTTAATCCGATAGGTTCTTTAACGGGAATGATCATTGCACAGGTATTTATCATTGATGCCTTACGTTCAGTTGACTTTACAGAGGAAACATATCAAGCACTGTCTACTATAGAAAAGTCTGCTATTCGTGAAAACGATTTGAGCGTCATCAGTATACCGTATATTGCTTTGGGTATTTTGGTTTTGATTATCATGATGGCCATCATGATGGTGAAATTCCCGAAGGTGGAAGCGCATTCAAAAATTGCACTTTCTAATACCTTTAAAATCCTGGTTAAGAACAAAACTTATGTCACGGGTGTAGTGGCCCAAATGTTCTACGTAGGAGCCCAAATCATGTGCTGGACCTTCATTTTTCAATATGTAGATAATTTGAATGCCTCTTTACCAGATAACGAACAACTCACAGCAACTTGGTATAATGTAGCGGCAATGCTGCTGTTTCTTACCGGAAGATGGCTGGGAACACTCTCGATGAAACGGATTGGCCCTTCCAAATTATTGTTTATTTTTGGAATTGGTGGTGTAATGACCACTCTAATCACGGTTTTTGTTGGTGGACATTTAGGCTTGTACAGCCTGGTAGTGACCTCGCTTTTTATGAGTATTATGTTCCCAACTATTTATGGGATTGCTTTAAATAATATGGGAGATGAAGCTAAAATTGGTTCTGCCGGATTGGTGATGGCCATTGTTGGTGGTGCTTTATTGCCGGTTTTACAAGGTAGTATTTTAGATATTGGCGGACCAGGTTTTGCCGACGCAAAAATCCTGGGGTACATTCCTGAAGTGAATTTCTCTTTTATCCTACCGTTGATCTGCTTGGCAGTGGTAGCACTTTTCGGATATAAAACCATGAAGAATGAAAACACATAGACACTGTTTTGCGCTCGATTTGATAAATGATGTGGAACTTATTTCGGCCTATAAAAAACATCATAAGAACGTATGGCCAGAAATTGTTAAAAGTATCACTGATAGTGGCATTGTCAACTTGGAAATTTATTTGGTCGAAAATCGACTGTTTATGATTATGGAGGTTAACGATTCCTTTTCTTTTGAAAAGAAGGATGAAATGGATGCCAACAACCCTAAAGTTCAAGAATGGGAAACCCTCATGTGGAAATACCAACAAGCACTGCCAACGGCAAAAGACGGTGAAAAGTGGTTGTTGATGGATCAGATATACCAATTAAAAGCCTAATCACATGGAAATAACAATAAACCCGAAATATCCCTCTGTAACCGATTTACGGAACAGAGCCATGGTAAAAATGCCAAAGTTTGCTTTTGAGTATTTGGATGGCGGTTGTAATGAGGATATTAACTTGGATAAAAACCGCACCGATCTTCAGAAAGTGGAATTGATGCCACAATACTTATCCAAGTTTGATAAGTCGGATACCAGAACCGAATTGTTTGGGCACATTTACGATGCGCCTTTTGGGATTGCACCCGTCGGACTTCAGGGCCTGATGTGGCCTAATTCCCCAGAGATTTTGGCAAAGGCTGCATTTGCCCATAATATCCCTTTCATTCTGAGCACCGTTACCACATCAAGCATTGAACGGATTGCGGAGTTAACAGAAGGGAAATCATGGTTTCAACTCTATCATCCAACGGATGAAAAAATTAAACGGGATATATTAGATAGGGCTGCCAACGCCGGTACCAATGTGTTAGTGATCTTAGCCGATGTGCCCACTTTTGGATTCCGCCCGCGTGATATCCGAAACGGATTGGCCATGCCGCCTAAAATGAGCATGAAAAATATTCTTGAGATATTTACGAAACCCGATTGGGCCATTCAAACCTTAATTCATGGGAAACCAGCTTTTAAAACTATGGAGCCGTACATGCCAAAAGGATTGGATTTAGCGAAGTTGGGAGAGTTGATGGACATCACTTTTTCTGGACGTTTAAATACCGATCGCATCGCATCGATAAGAGAGCAATGGAAAGGCAAATTGGTGATTAAAGGCGTTGTGAGTGAGGAAGATGCAGAGAAAGCTATTGGCCTTGGTGTGGATGGATTAATCGTTTCCAATCACGGCGGACGTCAACTGGATGCTGGTCAATCATCGATTGTCCCGATGACACATTTAGCCGAAAAGTTCAAAGGTCAGATAAAAATCATGGTTGACTCTGGTTTGCGTGGGGGACCGGATATCGCAAGGGCCATGGCAAGTGGCGCTGAGTTTACGTTTATGGGCCGCAGTTTTATGTATGGTGTTGGCGCCCTAGGAAAAGAAGGTGGCAACCATACCATTTCTTTGATGAAAAGAGAATTCCAACAAGTTATGGAACAGATCTGTTGTGAAAAGGTGAAAGATTTGCCTCAATTTCTAGTGAAATGAAGAGTCTTATAATTTTTAGCTTGTTTCAAATCTGACCAATTGATGTTAGGGAAGGTGAGAAGATAATAAAGTATAGATTACAACTAACAGCTGCAGATACTCAAGTCAAAAGGAATTGAAATGATTTGGAATTTTGAAGCTTTTTAACTCTAAGTTTTCCTGATTCGACGTTAAATAAAAACGAAATACACAAAACCCTAACCACTATTGTATCTGAGATAATAGAATTCAATCCATAAATTGAAACTGTGCCATGATTTTCATCTGTTATTTAGCAGATGGAATAGGTTTATAATGGCCTTCAATATTTCAGATTTGCCATAGTTTCCCTAACTTTGGCCTACTAAAATTTTATAGCCATGACCGCCAAAGAAAAAGTAGCCTTATTGAGAACTGAAATGAAGAAGAACGATATTGATGTCTTTATTGTGTTTTCCGCAGATCCACATATGGGCGAATATCTTCCAGCCGAGTGGCAGGAACGCACTTGGCTTACCGGATTTACCGGTTCGGCCGGATTTGTGGTCGTTACCTCAGATAAAGCAGGTCTTTGGACGGACGGACGTTATTTTACCCAAGCTCCCAAAGAATTAAAAGGATCGGGGATTGATTTGTTTAAGGATGGCATTGCAGGCACTCCTAATTATATCGATTGGATCATCTCTGAAACTCCAGAAGGCGCAACCATAGCCGTAAACGGCCTGGCAACTTCTCACGCGAATTGGGTGGATTTGAACACGAAATTGACCAAGCACAAACGCCATCTTAAAGATTTGCCTTTGTTGAATACTGTATGGACGAGGCGGCCTGTACCAAGTAAGAATCCTGTTTTTGAGCATCCCATGGCATACGCAGGACAATCGGTAACCGATAAAATTGCGGCTATTCGTGAGAAAATGAAGGCAGAAGGTGCAACGGCACATGTTATTTCAAGCTTGGATGATGTGGCGTGGACACTTAATCTGCGCGGAAGTGATGTAGAGTGTAATCCTGTCTTTATGGCTTATGTATTATTGACGCTTGAGACGTGTTATCTCTTTGTCGATGTAGATAAATTGGATGATGACGCAATCCAACTTATGAAAAAGTCGAATGTGACGTTAAAACCTTATGATGCGTTTTTCGATCACCTATCTAATTTAAAAAACACTTCAATTTTAATTGCTCCCAATAGTAACCAATCTATTTTTGAGGCAGTAAAAACTGATAACACCATCATTGAAAAACCAGTCCCTGGAAACTTAATGAAGGCGATCAAAAACGAAACAGAACAAAAAGGTTTTGAAACGGTCATGGTACGTGATGGTGTGGCGATGGTGAAATTTCTCCATTGGCTGATCCACACAGTAGGTAAAGAGGATCTCGACGAATATAGTATTGGTAAAAAGCTATATGGGTTTCGTGCTGAGCAAAAGAATTTTATTGGCAATAGCTTTGGCAGTATTGTCGGATATAAAGACAATGGCGCCATTATGCATTATTCGGCGAAATCGGAAGGAAGCGCCAAAGTCACGAATGACGGTAGTATTTTGATTGATTCTGGAGGTCAGTATTTGGAAGGCACCACAGATATTACCCGTACGTTTGCGTTGGGAACAGTATCTGATGAATTTAAGAAAGATGCCACTATAGCGCTTCAAGGGCTGATTCAGTTAACTTTGGCAAGGTTTCCTAAAGGAACCAAAGGCGTACATCTTGATGCGTTGGCGCGAATGCCATTGTGGAAAGAGGGGAAAGATTTTAATCACGGTACCGGTCATGGCGTGGGCAGTTTTTTGAATGTCCATGAAGGGCCACAAAGTATTCGTAAGGAATTGAATCCGGTGGAATTGGAGGCTGGCATGGTGATGTCCAATGAACCTGGTTATTATTTGGAAGGGAAATACGGCATCCGTCATGAGAATCTCATTTTGATCAAAACCTGGAAGACCACCGAATGGAATACCTTTTACGAATTTGAGACTTTAACCTTATGTCCTTTCTTTAAAAGTATCATCGTTAAAGACATGCTTTCTCAAGAGGAGATTGACTGGATCAATAACTATCATCGCATGGTCAGTGAAAAACTCGGACCTCATTTAAACGGCGAAGTGAAAACATGGTTTGAGAGTTTGGTAACGCCCTTATAAAATAGATAACACCCTAAAACAGCAGAACTGTTCTAATCCAAGGTTTGGGCAGACAAGAAATTATTAACAAATGGTTACACCTTAAATTCAGCCCACAACGGATAATGGTCGGAAATCAGCCAAGACAGGCTTTGTTTGGTTAAATTTCGATTGGCCAGGGCATAAGGGACAAAGTCATAATTGCCGCCATTTATAAATTCCATGGACAATTTTGGTCCATTTCCCTGACTGTTGAACCAAGCAATCTGATCGTAGTATTTGGTGGCATTAAAAATTGACCGGGTGATATCCTCGTTCTGGAGCTGTGGAGGAATGTACAAGCCTTCGGAAAGAAAAGTCTCTTCTAATAGATCACCTCGTTCATCTATATTAAAATCGCCCAAGGCTATAAAATCCTGATGGTAGGCATTGATACTGTCAGCCCAACTATAGAGCCATTTGGCAATGCCTCTAAGTTCCTCAATTCGGCTTTGTGGACTATTCCCATAAAGAATATGTAACGTCACTAGTATAAAGGTGTGTTTGTTGGATTGAAAACTTACGGCATAAGGTGATCTGACAAATTGTTTGGATAGGGCGTACTCTCCGATATTTTCTTCCCATTCTTCGGGAACCACCAATTCTCCTGCCAATCCTGATAAATGTACTCTTCGGGTATCAAATAAATAGGCCATGCGTTCACCATTGCCCACTTTGCCCTTATTGACATCGGTGAGGATAAAGGACCAGTTTTTACCCAATACTTTTAAAGTGTCTCGGAGCGCTCTTATATTGTCTTTGACTTCCTGAATGGCAATAACATCAAAACGACTAATGATTTCAGCAATGCACAAAACAGAATGCAAATCACGTTTTGGAGAATCCTCATTATCAGAATCCCATTTGCGCGTTAAATTTCCGAAGGCACGAATATTCCAGGTGGCAATAAGGAGATTTTTATCTAATCTTTTAGAAGGAATCTTAGAGTCCAAATCTGCTTTTAACATATTTAGATTGTCTTGAACTTCAGAAGGTGGTGTGTCAGTGATGGTGATCATACACTAAATATAGTGAATTATAGGTTTTGATTTTCAATTTAGTACATAAATAATGGATTCCTGATAGTCAAATTTGGTTGGAGTTTGGTCATTGGAATGCTATTTATTTAGGTTTATAATAACTTCAAGTCTGATGTGAAACGCTGTATTAAGGCAATTACTATATATCTTTACTACTAAATTTTATGAATATAATCTCAAACATTCTATCTTTGAACTAATACACACATCAAAAATCCACATAGTTATGTAGTTGTGATGTCAAGCTCTATAGAGTCTCTAAAAATCAAGAAAAATATTATCGGATTATTATTGCTCAGTTTTTTATTCTCTTGTAAAACTGGGGTTCAAAAGAAAGAAACCAAACCAAATATATTATTGATCGTTATTGACGATTTGGGATATGCCGATTTTTCTCCATTTGCTGATTATGACCGGAGTATTTCGACCCCAAACATTACACGCTTAGGCGAGTCAGGCACGGTTTTCACACAGGCCTATGTGACAGCACCAGTTTGCAGTCCGTCGCGAGCTGGCTTGCTTACGGGAAAGAACCAGTTCAGGTGGGATAAGCCGGCAAGCTGGGGGCCTGGACTTCCTGACAGCGTCAAAACCATCGCTGAGTATTTGAAAGAGGCGGGTTATGCTACAGCGCGCATAGGTAAAAATGATTTGGGACGAAACTTTCACAAAAATGATGTCCGTGAATATCCGTTAAAACATGGTTACGATGAGTTTTTGGGATTCAGTGCACATGCACATGATTACTGGTTAAACTCGCAAGAAATAAGGGATAGAACCCCTGATCCTTATGGAACGAGTGCGCTTTTGGGACCATTGATGCACAATATGGGTGAAAAGAGTTATGAAGAAGGTTATCTGACCGATATTCTTACGGATGAATCGATTGACTATATCAAACGAAAAAGAGATCAACCATTTTTTCTGACCTTATCTTATAGTGCTGTACACCATTTAATTCATGAAGTTCCAAAAAAATATTTGGATAAATATGGCGTGAAGGAAATTCCCAATTACGATCCTAACAATATGGAGGCTTTTGGAAATCATAAACCAGGTTCCTATTCGGCATATTATGATAAATATTCTCGTGTTGGTGCCATTCAGCATGAAGATTTAAGAAAGTATTATTTAGCGAATCTGAATTGTTTGGATGATAATATAGGACGGGTATTGGATGCTTTAAAAGAGCAGGATTTGGAGAAGGAAACGCTGATTGTGTTTATTTCAGATAACGGTGGCTCTCCGCTTACAGGTGCTAATAATAGGCCATTGACCGGTGGGAAATATTCCTTATGGGAAGGCGGTATTCGCGTACCATTGGCCATAAGTTGGCCTGGAACGATAGCTGCCGGAAAAGTACAAAACGATTACGTATCGGCACTAGATATCCTGCCAACTTTAGTGGAGATTACAGGATCAAAAATTACAGACCCTACAATTGATGGCATCAGCCTATTCAGGCCAGAACCAGACCGTTTGTTGGTTTGGAAATGGCAAAAAACTTGGGCGGTCAGAAAGGGTGATTGGAAACTGACCAATACTAATGAAAACCACTGGAAGAGTGAACCTTCTGCACAATACATCAAACCCATAAGGGACGATTTGTCACTTAAATTGTTCGATCTTTTTAAAGATCCAGGAGAGCGTATCGATTTGTCGGCTGAGCATCCTGAAAAGGTAAAAGAATTAGAGGATGCTTATAAGGCCTGGATTGAGGCGAATGTAATGAAGTAGATTCTTTGCTTAGACTATGACGATCTGTGGAAATAACCTGAGAGAATTAATTATAGATTCAATGGTATTTCTTAGGCTATGGTAACTTTAATTCCTTTTTCTTCAAATTTCTTTTTCAAACTGGCTGAAATCCCCTTGTCGGTAATCAATTCGTGAATCTGATCCAAATCGCAGATTTTAGCAAAACTCTTTTTACCAAATTTGGAAGAATCAGCCAATACAATAATTCGCTGTGCAGAGGCTAACATTTTTCTGTTGAGTTGTGCTTCTTCCAGATTGGTGGTGGATAGACCATAATCAATATCGAGTCCGTCAACTCCTAAAAACAGTTTACTACAGGAAACATTTGCCAAAATATGTTCGGCGTATGAGCCGATAACCGAGCCAGAGGAGTGACGAATATAGCCTCCAAGTTGCAGAATTTCTATACTCTTATCATGAATCAAATGCATGACAACGTAAAGTGAGGACGTGATGACCGTCAGTTTGTTTTTGGGCTTGATAAATTTGGATAAGGCCTGAACCGTAGTACCTGAAGCAATCAGGATGGAGTCATTTTCATCTATTAATTGGGCAGCGCATTCTGCAATGCCGTTTTTTTCTTCTACAGAAATTTTCTCCTTTTCGCCAATGGCCTTTTCATTGATATAGGGATTGTCCAAGGATGCTCCTCCATGGGTTCGAAACAACAAGCCCTTTTCTTCAAGCAACCTCAAATCCTTACGGATGGTAACTGCTGAAACCTGAAGTAGGTCACAGAGATCCAAGACCTCAAGATGTTTCTCCTTGGCCAATTTTTCTAATATGATTTGATGTCTTTTCATAATGCTGCATCACAAATATAAGCAAATGAAAGAGAACGAATACATGTAACTTGTTTTTAGTTTCGATATATGTAAAAAAGTTTCGTTTTGTTTCATTTAGAAAAAATAATAATTATATTTGAAACCAAATAAAAGGAATAATAATAACAATCAATACACTTTGTTCGATAGGAAATCTTTATTAAAACCCTTAGATAACAATCCAGATTGGGATGTTATTATTATTGGAGGTGGGGCAACAGGGCTGGGAGTAGCGCTGGATAGTGTCACCAGAGGTTACAAGACCCTGCTCTTGGAACAATCAGATTTTGCAAAGGGGACTTCCAGTAGAAGTACCAAATTGGTGCATGGAGGTGTACGCTATTTGGCGCAAGGCAATATTGATTTGGTCCAGGAAG
>Ga0208015_1000669_pt1 | contig 15613 bp, 27 predicted proteins | sample 26BtaG_FD_184101 | JGI IMG/M metagenome (GOLD analysis project Ga0208015, IMG submission 184101) | Marine viral communities from Cariaco Basin, Caribbean Sea - 26B_WHOI_OMZ_CsCl (SPAdes) (version 2) | ecosystem: Environmental > Aquatic > Marine > Oceanic | place: Caribbean Sea: Cariaco Basin...
TTGAAGAGCTCCGTCACGGCTTTGTCTAGGTCGTCCAAGGTTGTGGCCTCACTAGGTTGATAATCTGGGTTGTCCCGCTTAAGAATCCTCTGCATCAGGTTCCTGATCCGGGTCTTGGCCTCATCTGGGATATTGGCCCCTGCGAGTCTTGCGAGGGCGTTCCTGACGTTCGGCATGCTGACCTTGCCATCGGGGAACTTGTAGGGGAACTTGCGGAGGCTCTTCTTTCCGTCGGGGCCTACAGCCTCGGGTGGCACGTAGGCGAAGCTGCTGTCGGGCCAGTCGGCCTTGGGCTGGAACTCTGCGAATTCGAAGGTGACCTCGGCGTCGTCTGGGATGGCCTCTAGGACGGATAGAATGGCATCGAGGGATTCGTTCGTGAAGTTGTCTGTGGGGTCCTTCTCAGAGACAGGTCTCTTGGTGAAGTCTCCCTTCGTCCCGCATGAGGGACAGGTGATATTGTCTGACTCTATGCTGGGCCGGTTTATCTGCCATCCACACTGGTTGCACTGGATGGGCACTTCTGGCTGTTGTGAAGGTGGGTCGGTTTCATATTCCTTCATTTTTTCACTCTCGTTCTCTGTCTCCATTCTATCCACGAATTCCTCCCGGATAGATTCGCTCAATGCCTCGTGTAGCATGAGCGGGTAGATCTCCGTAAGGGGATCGCCCGGGAGTTGATGTCCTTTCCGAAGAAAGGAAATACCCGTGAAGTGATACCCGTCCCTCGGAGATACGCCTCCGGGATCGGGCCTTCCCTCTATGCTGGGGTGGACTATCCATTCGCTCTCCGGGATGCTAGGATCGTGCTCCAGCATCATCTGGAAGAGGCGATCAAGATTGTCGACCCGCAGGGTGCCTTCGACGCTGAGGTCGTCGGCCTTGGTGAAGTCCATTCTGGTCCTCGGGTATGGCATCCAGCCTCCCGGGGATCCCTGACCCCTGAACTCGTCCTCATGGAAGTGATCGATGTTCACGGGCCTATAACTCAAGGAAGGAGCTGCCTGCTTCATTTTCTCATAGTCGCTGTAGTCGTTATTATTGAGGCTCACGTTAGCTGTGAGGCAACGGATGAGATAATATCTGGCTTTCGCATCCTCCCTGTATTTCTGGACGAGAGGAGCTACCCATTGGAAGTCCTCTCTGAACTGGACCTTCGGCGAATAGGCGATCGAGGGATTCAGCCTGTTCGCTTTCAAGAAGTCCTCAAACTTCAGTAGTCCGCCATCTTCACCATAGCGTGCTATGAAGAGCTTGAGGATACGCATAAAATCTGGATGGAGTGATTCCGCTCCGAGCCTGTCCCTCCACTTACTGAAGCAGATCGCTAGTCTCTGCTCGTTGGGTCGGTCAGGGTCTTCTTTGGCGAGCTGCGACATGCAGCGACTCACGAATTGGTCCTGCGTTTCGCCGCTCCTTGGCTCAGGAACGGGCAAGGCAGATCACTAAGGAGTTGGCACTCTCTTGGTGAACTTGGTTTCTGCCCTTCCCACTCTCTGTCCGGGACCTCGGTCGGCGGGATTGTCTTTGCCCGCAGGCTCTGCAGCCTTCATGTTGATCACGCCCATCGTGGTCTTGAGTTCTGAGTCACGATTTATCTCTGTAGGCTTGACCTTGGACCTGAGTCCGGATGCGCCCCAATCGTTTTCTTCCGTCGACATCTCATTCAGTCTCCTTTTTCTTTTTCTTGGAGAGTTTCTTCACCTTAGCCTCGAGCTCGCATACCTGAGATCGCACCTTGACGAGCTCAGTAACGTGCACAAAGTCGTCGGTGACGTCATTCCCCAATCCATCGTATAGTCTCATCTAGGGGATTCTCCACTTTTGATTACTCCTAAGGTTTAAGGGTTAAAATCTTTTGCTATGTTAGGGGTCCATAATAGACTATCCACTGGCATCTACAGCCCGGATGGGCAGGCATATCGGGCATGAACCACGAAGGCTTGTAATATCCGTTCTGGCCTCCAAATGAAGCAGCCCGACAGATCTCGCAGACTACAGACCATGGTAACTCCCACCTCCATTTGAGCCACTTGGCCCCTCGAGTCTCACCGTATATTTTCATGGCCCCGTTGACGGCCTTGTATGTGAAGTCCTGAGCGAGGGATTTTATCCGCTTGGATATTCCTGCAGGCGTGCTCCAGAAGTCTTCCCGCTGCTCCATCAACGAGTGATTCGCATGCTCCTCGCAGCTCAGACAGCTACATGTCGTCGACGATTGCATTCCACTCATCGACCTTGTCCTGCGTGAATTTATCGAGCTCGTTTGAGGTCTGCGGCTCAGTTGGCATGAGGCCACGTTTACTGAAATATCTATCCACATCGCTGTCGAGAAGGTCTCTATGAGCGTTTATTTCAGCAGCTCCCAATACCCGGGCTTGGTCCTTGGTGATGCTCTTCCTGCGGACTCTGCGATAGATGCTCTGGAGCTTCCGGTTGAGTTGTCCTGCTCTCATGGTGTAGAGGCCATGGGGAAGGACGAAGCTGCTGAGGCCCGTGAGATCAGGACTCTTCTTCTTCTGGCTCATCTTCTGGTTCTACCTCATCGGGGACCTCGTCATCTGGTTCCTGTTCTTCGGGAGGGCCCTCTTCCTCCTCTTCTTCAGGGGTTTCCTCGAGAGCCTCCTCTGCGACCTCGATTCCTAGCTGCCGAAGGATGTCCCAATATTTGAGCTCCGATACATAGCCCAGCTCGATACCCTTCACGATGATGGGCTCGATGGTGATCTCCTCTACGCCTGTGGGCTCCGCTCCGAAGTTCATCCGGGGATAATTGAGCTTGACAGGAATGCTGTTTACGACCATGAGGGGCTCATACCACTCTCGCTCCGCTTGTCGCTTCTGGTCTCGCTGGATGGCGGTGACGTGGCGGCCTACGATCTTGTCAAGAGTCTCTGCGCTGGCCACCGTGGCGTCCTTGGAATACCACAGGTTGTTAGACCTTCCGTAGGCGTATAGCCTTCTGTCGAGGTATTCCTGATATTCCCAATAGGGGACCCGGGGGTCGATCTGTAGGATCTTGAAGAGGTGCTCTATCTCCTCGGGCTTGACTTTGCCGATGAAGATGTCTTCTCCAGCGTCCTTCTCGAGGACGGCTGCCTTGATGTTGTCGATGGCCTGTATGGTGGTCCAGATCACCAGGGGGCTGATGTAGCGTTCGAATATCTTATCGATGTCGCTCTGGACGTCGACGATGGTGTTCAGGAGGTCCGTGGCTCCTCTGACGTAGCTGGTCCCTCGAGGGTCTGTTCCGAGCTTGCCGTAGTTGAACCATGCGATCCCCTTGTAGACGGTATTGGCCTCGTTGAAGCCGAGATGCCTGATGGTGTTCTTTTGGCTGCCCACTTCCTGATGGACTGCGAGGACTCGGCCTGTGACAGGATCGGTCTCGATGCCTGCGGCTTTCCGGACGCTGCGGGGATCGATGATCCTGAGTGCGCTCATCTCAGGCTCGCCCCGGACGATGATGGTTTCCACTCCTGTGAAGCCTGCTATCATCTTGAGCTTGCCCACGTTGACGTTGAGGCTGTCAAGGTCGAAGTAGGCCCCGAAGGCGTCGGCGACTGTCTTGGCCTTGAATTGAGGGAACCGGTTATTCGTCATGTTGGGGCGCAGCCCCTCGACGGTGTTATAGTAGCCGCCTCCGAAGGCGGACTCTATGAGGTCGTCGATAGGGGTCCTGATGAGGTCCCGGTCAAGATACATCTCGAAGTAGTCGCTTATGTTGGCGACGTTGTAGTGTCGGACGTCCTTGCGGGCTTTGAAGAATCTCCAGAAGGTTCCTCGGGCGGTTCCGACGTCGAGGACCTCTTCTTGATAGGCCATGGCCTCGGCGAGCTCTGCTCGTTCGATGAGGCCCGCTCTCTTCCCGATCCTCTCATACCACTTCTCGAAGAATCCCTTATTCGTCTCTACTTTAGCTTCTACCAATTTGATTACTCCATGGATGAGCCTCGTTTCGGATTATTGTCTGTAGTCCGCAGGAGCAGGTCCAGAGCTTTGTGGGAGGGCAATGGGGGCAGCACCATCCCGGGATTATGGCCCCGCATCCGTCGCACTTAGCCATTGGTGGGTCTCCTCGCAGCCATCTTCCTGATGAGGGTGACCTTTCGCATCTCTCTGGTCTCTGCGCAGCCTTTGCACAGGGGCCATAGATTGAGATGTTGGTATTGATCCTCTTCCTTGGGGAGCTGCTTCTTGCAGTCCCAACAGATGAGGGTAGCCCCGAATTGGATTCTGGCGTGTGCCTCTGTTTGATGGCTCATGGGGGATCCCCCTGAAAGGCCGTCTCGTCTCTCTTGCTAACATTGTATCCCATGTTCTCTCTGCGAGTTCCTCCACCAGAGGTGAACTTCTCACCGCAGTCCCTACATCTGAACTTGTTAGAATCCTTGGTTCTCGTCCTCTTGCCGTATCGGCTTGGAGGGACTCCGACCCTGCCTTGTCTCCAGACATTCTCGCTTCCACCGCATGCTGGGCAGCAGACCCAATTCCGGAGCTCGGCTGGGAGGCTCATTTCATAAAATCCATAGTGCCCTATCTATATAAGAACCACTCGCTAATAGGGCCTCTTTGCTGTGCTGACCTCTGGGCCACCCAATGAGAATCTTGCCAGCTTCTGGAAGGCTCCGCTGCAGGCGTCGACTTGGTCGTCATGTTCTCCGTATGGGAACGCCTCGAGCTCGTCCAAGAGGTCTGTCTGCCAGAGGCCATTCAGGAGATAGATGTTGCCGTTCGCAGCGTAGCTTGAGAAGGGCTTGGCTCGGAGCTCCTTTGAGCCTGTGGTCTTGTGTCCTTGGAAGTAGAAGCCCTGCATGATGTTTCTTGAGTAATAGGAGATCGTGTTGACGCCTGCCGACCCGGGTTCCTGCTCCATCCAGACCTCGTATTCGACGTCGGGGAAACGAGCTCGATCCTCCACGGATGCCTGTATAACTCTATCTTCCACCACGGGTGGGGGGGCCTGAAAGCGTCGGACGTCCAGAATGTAGACCCGCTCCTGTTCATCCTTGCCCATGAGGACGCCACATGAATAGTCGGGATCCCGTCCCATAGCGGGTGCAGTTGCAGCTAGGTCCCAATACCTCACTACAGCATAGAGGGGTGAAAGTGGCCTCTCGAGGCTTGGATGGTTTTCGCTTACGAACCAGTCTCTGTGGAACATACGTCCCGGGTCTTGGATGCTCCAGTCACCATTCATAAGCCTCTCTCTTGTGATGGGGTCAAGTTGATTGAGGCTTTCCATGTAGAGCTCTACATCAACGTTATCTGCATTGTCGCTGAGGCGTGCAGGAATGAAGGGTCTTTCTCTGCATCCATAGGGAAGATTGAAGCGGCGTTTGACCCAGACGACTCCGGGGCCTATAGGGTTGGCTGCGCTGCGGACTTTGGGTTCTACGCCATAGATCTCTGAGAGGTCTCTGGTGAGTCTGAGCCTGCTGAACATGAAGCGATACTGGAACTCTTGAAATTCTGTGACTTCGTCGAAGGCAATGTATTGATATTCAGTGCTGCCGTAGCGGAAGTGGTCGTCCTTGTGGTTCATGTAGCCGAAGCCAACAGTGGCTCCTGATGGGAAGGTCCACGTGAGTTTTGAGCCGTTCCACTTGGCGATCTCTCCGTTGGCGTTAGGCTTCTCGAGCCACCACTCCTTGCTGCGTGGTATGAGGCCGCCCTCGAGCTCTAGGCTCTGGATCGTGCGCCTGAAGATGATAGCGTGATAGGTGGGGACGTCGTAATACATGACGGCACCTTGGAGAAGGGCCTCGCTCTTGCCGGGGCCTGCAGCTCCCCCGAAGAATGCCTCACGGTGTCCTAACATTAGAAATCGATATTGCTGGCGATTTACTTCGTAGCGGTTATTCTTTCTGTTCTTCCTTGGATACCATGGATTTCCTAGTATCCTTTTCATCTTCTCTTTGACTCTGGAGATCGATGTCTGTTTCAATTGCTTCCATCGTAAGGTCGCCATATTTATCGATGACTTCGGCGAGGCTCCATTCATGTTTCATATCTACCTCCACTTCGATTGGTTTGACGGCGATGATGCCCGTCTTGGTCAGCCATTCTCCCTCCCTGAAAAGGGCTTCAATGGCTGCCTTGTATGCTCCGACTCGGGCGTTGTCATTGTCGGCTGTCTCTCCGAGGTTAAATAAGGCTTTCTGGGCGATCCTGATCTTGGCGATGATTGCTGTAGATCTTCGTTTTGCTTCTTCTGCGTCTGCCTCCATGCCTTGAATTTTTGGCAACCATTGTGACATGCTATTGAGGTCCCGGGCGATGGTAAGGGGGCTGCATTCAAATTTGCTGGATGCCATTGATTTTATTTCAGGTGGAGTTAACTCCCTCACGAATAATTCATAGACGTATAGTCTCCTTAGCATGATTTGTATTGCTGGAGTTGTGGGCAGTTAGGTTCCCCCCATTTTCATCATTAGATGATGAATTGTGGACTGCTTTATTCCTTTTTGCACGCGCGCGGGGATCAGAAGGACTCTCAATAGAAATCATCCCAAGGTTGGTCCCAAGCTGGTTCATCATCAAGATCAGCCACTATGTCACAGCCATTATGGCAAGCATAATCTCCGCTTATGTCCCACTGCAGGCAGCCGTCTCCGCACAGGCCCTTGAACTCGATTTGCTCGCTCATAGGGCCTTGGCTTTCCCTCCTGAGTATGCTTCCCAGCGGTCGATGATGATCTGGCAGTAGCGGGGATCCAACTCCATCATGAAGCATCTGCGGCCTGTCTGTTCGCATGCTATCATCGTCGAGCCTGAGCCTCCGAAGACATCAAGAACCACCATCCCCGGCATCGTGCTATTTGTGATTCCTTTGGCACAGAGATCGATCGGTTTCATGGTGGGATGGAGTCTGGATTTTGATGGTTTATTGAATCTCCAGACGTTTTTCTGTGCTTTTCCATAGAATTTGTGTTTGTTTTTCCATCCATATAAACAGATTTCATGTTGTTGTAGATAGTCAAGTCTAGATAATACTGCAGCGTTTTTCACCCAGATTATTGGATGGTCTAATCTTATTTTTAGTTTGACTGATGCGTTTAGAACGCCTCTTATGTTTGCTCCATTTATCCAGATATAAATTGAATTATAATCTGAAAGATATTCTGGTATGAGACTAAGCCATGATATGGTAAAGACTTCATATTCACCCACATTGTCATCATAGATTGAACCAGTCTCAGTTCCCTTTCTATTTCTCAATGCATTATCCCAATCTGCAATATATACTCCATAGGGTGGATCTGTGAAGACGCAGTCCACCTTCGTGTCGCCAATGAGTCTTTCCATATATTCCTTCTTCGTTGCATCTCCACAGATCAGCATGTGATCTCCGAGCTGGAACATGTCTCCAAGTTCAATATCCGTCTCCACAGATTCAAGGGCTGGGATTCTGTATTCAGGCTCGTCCAATTTGGGACCTTCGAGGGCTTCCCTCAGGGCACGCTCTCCCACCACAAGGCGTCTGATCAAAGTCTGCCGCAGGCCTACGGCGTCGATCTTCTTATAGTTCAGCGACAGTATTTCCTCGTCGTCTTCTCCCTCGAGGCGGTTTAGGACTTGTCTCAGAATGCGCCTCTGCCCATCATCCACATCTATCCTGCGTATGGGCACCAGCTTCTGGCCGTCCTCATTAGCGAGATCCCACTTCTGCTCACCGTCCACCAGCAAGTTATCCATATCTACGACAATAGGCTTCAGCCACCCATCCGTCTGCAAGCTCAGCAGCAGAGCATCCTTCTTCTTCTTATTCATCCGATTCGGATTCTCACCATCAGTCGCCAACTCCCCCGGGCTAATAGTCTCCCAGCCCTCAGGAATAACCCACTGTTCAGCCAAACCTACACCTCACGCAGTAAAGCTGCTGGCTGTGGTGGTGCCTATAGTCAACGACGGGGCCATGGACCTCACAAACAAAATAATAATGCTCGAGCGGCCCACGCCAACCCGGCTTCATAAACATCCCGATCGACGTCAGCCCAAAAAGTCGGAACTTCAACCTCTGCCAAAACGAGAGGGATAGGGTGGAGGAGTCCGGGGGAGGAGGGAAAGGGAGATTCACTTCTTGATGATCAGACATTTTGGATCCTTCCAGTTGGGGTAGACCTCTATCCATATCGGGTGCTTGTGCCCATGGGGCAATTCTAGGGCCTCTCTGAACTTCTTGGGGATCGTGATGCGGCCCATTTCGTCCACTATGAGAGGTTCTCTCAAAAATGCTTCTTCTGCCATTTTGGGGATTCCCCGAATACCCAGACACCGATGGAGTTTATATAACTATCTTTCTGAACCGAATTATGGATATAGACTTCTAATTCAGAGGTTTTATATATAGGCCATAGAACTCTAGTGACGGTGCGACGGATGGACGGAATAAAAGCCAGATGCACAGAGTGCGGATGCGAGGCATCCTACCCTATGGTGGTATGCGAGGACTGCGGAAGCAGACTCGTAGAGAGAAGCTACTTTTTGGAGGTGAGATCGATATGAGTGAAAAGAATATAGAGGTCTGGAACGTGGACACGACTTGGCTGAACTACGGCCTGACACAGGAGAGCATCAAATACAACGGCGAGCCAACCGGCCAGAAGATGATAGTCCGGGACGGGGAATTCCTCGCCATGGTCAGCGACCGCTACTACCTGTTCCCACACCAAGAGGCCCTCAAGGCAGCCGATGCTGCAGCGAAGATGGTGGGCCTCGAGCAGTTCGTCATGGACACTCCGGGAGTCACGAACCGGGGCCACGTCAGCTACGATGACAAAGAGAAGAGGATGAAGGCATTTTACGGGATCGATGGCATGCAGAAGATCGACGGCGACAACGTCAAGGTGGGCATACAGATCTACAACAGCATCGACGGCTCGAGGGGATTCGGAGCGGGCTTATTCACATACAGGTCGATATGCGGGAACGGAGTCATCTACGGCAAGAAGGACCTGATCAGCATCATGCACAAGCACACGCTGGGACTCGATGCGATAGTGAAGGGGCTTCAATCAACCATGCTGAAGATCATGGAGAAGGCCCACGGGATCGTGGACGAATACCGACGGATGACGCAGGAGCATATCACCGTGGAGATGGTGAACAAGCTAAACAAGGCGACCTTCATCCCTAAGAGCGTCCTGCCGGACAGCCTCAAAGTGCCTGCGGCAGAGCTGGAGGACCTGAGCCAATGGAATGTCTACAACGACATCACGGAGGCGATCTGGCACAACACCAAGAGCGGGCTGAAGACCAAGGAGCTCCAATTCGGAGACCTCCACAGGGTCATGCTCGCTCCCAGATTGAGGCGGATATAAGATGCAGATTCTAGTATCCTGCGAGAAATGCCAGAAGGCCCGGGTGTGCGCCTGCCTCCGGGCCATCGCCCCGCTCCTAGCAAGCTGGGACGAAGAGACTCGTCCCTTCGAAGCTGACAAGCTGGCATCGATCTGCCGGGAATACGTCCCGACGGACGAGCTGGAGGCTTTCGCATGAAAGTCCACGTTGTCGTCGGTCTCTATGGGATGATCTTGAACGATCTCACCGTGTGGACGGACAAGGATGCAGCCATGGCGAAGGCCCAAGAGCTCTGCGAGAACTATGAGGTCGAGCCCTTCGAGAGTTCCTTCGAGGATCGGGAAGGGCTATTCTTTGTGTGCGTTGGGGTGGTTTTGCTTGTATTCTCGTATGGCCTGATTGATGTGCCAGCTCTTATAGTATTTGGTGAATTCTCTTAGGATTTTCTCTATGTCGGGGTCTGCTCTGAAGGTGTGAACCTTACGCTCAGGCATCTTGATCTTCCCTCGCTATCCCTTTAGAACTCTGATAGCATGTTTCTGGGTCAAACATTTCATGTGAATTTTGGCACAGCTCCTCAAGAAGTGAAGGCATAAAGTGAAGACAACCAATGCAATAACCCCCTCGAGAGGCCCTAAGTTCTGGGTGTTTCTCAAACCACCGATTCACCTTGTAATAATCATAATATTCTATGCCTTGAAATTGTTTGTAATCGGGAAAGTCATCTGGAATTAAGGTTATTAATTTATCCTCTACGGGATCAAGATGTTCCTTTCTCGTTTTCATTCTAAATCCTCCAGAATCTTCATAATTTTACGGGTAAGACAACCCTCTCCACCAGAGGGATCACAATCACACATAGATTCATTACAAAACTCTTCTCCATAGTCCTCACAAACATCTATCAGAATGTTCTTAATGGCTTCGAGTTTATCTACTGCCTTTCTCCAAAATATATAGTATGATAATGATTGAACCTCATCACAGAAATCAACGGATTTTAAATTTTCTACTTGTTCAATAGCTTTATCGTATTTCTCAGCCTTCTCCTTGAGTTCCTTCATTCGTTTATGATCAAACTCTGCCTGTCCGACGATGTAGTTTGCGTCATCATGGGCCAGTAGTGGAGAGTCCTGTATGATGTCATAGAACTTCTTGAGTTCATCACGTTCAGTCTTGACCTTATCCAGCCAAGCATCCATTTCCTCGACTTGATATGCATTCCCAATCGGAGTTTTAAGAAGAGTCAGTATAACAGATTTAGGCTTCTCGTCCCAGATGTCAGTCATTCTTCTTCCTCCCTGTATGAGGGGTATTGGCCTTCGCCCATACGCTTCATCTCCTCAAGAAGAAGTCTCCTTGTTTCAATTATGGTCGTCTTTCCGAGAAGCTTGTGGGCGTAGGCGCAAGCTTCAAAGGCCCCATTGATGTAGGCATATTTCTGGATCGTTTCCTCTTCAACCATCACAATCCACCCTCTTCATCATAAATATTGAAATCACAGAATATATTCCTCCTCAATTAAACTATAATGAAGAGGACAATTACAGTAGGGGCATTCATCCATCATGTAAACCTCGGTTTTTTTATCTTTCTTCATGAAAGCATGTCTGTGATTGCATCTTGGACAAACGGGAAGTGGCTCTTTGATATAGACGAATTTATCTAAAGACAATCCTCTCACCTGTTTTGATTTCTTGAAGTTTTTTAGCTAGAACATCGTTTCTTTCCATCAAGGAATGTATTTTTCTGCTATTTTGCTCCATTTCTTTAACTATTTCATCCCGATTCATGTTTATCACATTCCTCCATTCGGAACACGGCTGAGAACTATATGCCTGAATGCTGGGTCGTATTCACCTATGACCTCTCCCGTGTCTCTGTTGATCACATCGTTGCTCTCGCCCTGCACCTTACACCTGACGGCGTCGCCCTTCTCGGGGTAGAACTTGAATCCGAAACCCGTATCAGTCCAAAGGGGAAATGTTCTGACTTTGGTGTGGTATCGGAGGCCATTCGCCCGCCAGAATATCTCCATCTTCGTCATTTGTTTCCAACCTCGTAGATGCAGTCCTTGCAAGTGCGCCCCACGGGGCGTTCCTTTAACTTGTTGCACCATAATTCGTGTAATGTGCCCCTGGGCATGACCTTTATTGTGGCTTCAAGATGAGCGCACTGATGATACTCAGTCATTGAGGAACCTCTATTTCATATTCTTCCTTTTCATCGTCGGGAAGTTCGTCTATTAATGCCTCGAGATCTCCTAACAGCTCTCGGCGGTCTTCTATGTATTTCCGTATTTCATGTTTGAAGTCAACAATGTGTATTCCACTGTAATTGAAATATTCGTCCCTGCAGTTCTTGTCAAAATGCTTCTCTACAAAATCGTCTATCTCTTCTATCCGAGGATGCTCATGCCACTCGACTATTTTCATATCTTCCATCCGTCGCACCGTGTATGACTGTAATACACCCTTATATAAAATTTATGGTTCAATAATCAACAAGTTTTGTGCGCGCGAATTGATTTTAGATGTCATTTAATCGCCTTATCTGGTAAATTTTTATATTTGAAGCCAAGATCACGCCAATCTTCAATACTTATTCTCTCAGTTTTAAATTTCCCATTAGAATATACATGGCGACGATATTCATATATTTCATCAACAATAATTGATTTATTTTTTACAACTATAGCATGAAAACTGCACCATGGGCCGATCCAATCTTTATCATTCATTTTATCGCCAGACCTTTCTGCCTTTCTCTTGTAGAACTCTAGCAATTCGATCTGCGCCGCTTGTGAGTTTCTTCATGGGATATCCGATCTCTTTGAGCCTCAGGCGGATGATGCTCCATTTGATGTCCTGCCACTCCGGGATCCCCAGCATTGTGTTGATGATCTCCTGCTCGAGCTGCCCATCGCTCCTGTGGCCCCCGGGCTCGAAGCTCTCCATCACCGTCTGATAGTTACCTTTTATATGTCGGTCCCAATATTCAGCGAGTGCCTTCATAATTATTCCAGAACGAGACGTCCTCTCTCTATCGCAAATATCATCTATTCCATCTATGACCGTTTGAGCATTAATCTCTCCATCAGTTAATTCGAACATATCAGTTTCTTTATAACTGAAGGACAGGGTTCTTGGATACACTTTGTCTTTCTTTCTTGGTCTAACCAACTTGTTCTATCTCCTTATCGCTTCGACAATACAAACATATCAAATACATTATCTTAGTTGATTCCTCAAAATATATTCCCCAATTATGTTTTCTACAATATTCACAGATTACTTTTCCAAGTTCTTCATCTGTTGATTTACTATTGATTATGTCGACTTCAAATGTTCCTCCTTCAAAAATCCTTTCTTCTCTAGTGATATAATGAAAATGTGATTCCACGAATTCAGGAGGTTCTAATTGCTGTAATTCTTTATAAGAAGATATTGGCAGACGGCCTCTTCCTACACCGTGCTCGTAATTGTGAAGCCATTTATGACATGAAACACAGATCGCTATCGTTATTTCAGGATCGTATCTTATGTGATGGTCTTGGGTTGCCTCCTTCTTGTGGCATACGGCGCAGGACATATTAGTTTAACAAACCTATTTATTTAATAAATAAAAGTTGTTGTTATATACGTTATACGTTATGGCGGGATTCGACAAGCCTTTATGCGCGCGCATGAATTCATATTTGCCGCTGCAGGTGACCAATGGTTCTCAGCCATTCGTCGCACCCCCTGCAGCGCAACTTTTATAAAATATTCATAATAGTAACCTTACGGTGCGATGAATGGAAACAGAGCGCATCGAGAAATATAGGACCGTCATCGACTACGCATACGACTCCCTCGGGAGGGTTTGTAAGGAGACCCGGGTGAAACTGGAGCCTCCTGCAGAGCCCGAAGAGGAAGATGGCCTCGGCAGCAAGTATTTCAACGTTGAGGCATGGGTCGCTGCGGACCACGAAGACGTCAACAACTATCTGGCTAAGAACTACGTGATAGTCCAGCACTATCAGAAGTTCGCCTTGATGGCATTGAAGACACAGGGAGGTGAGTGAACTGGAAAAAATAGTATTCGACCTCGAGATCCCGGGACTACGCAGCATCTTCAGGCCCTATCAGGAGGCCGCCATGGAAGTGATCTGGGACTCCGGAGGCATGTGGAGCAGCAGGGAAGTGCATCGACGGGTCAGCGATAAGCTGAGTCCTGAGACCATTAGCAGGGCCTCCATCATCAACTTCCTCAGGAAGATGGCTGACGAGGGCTATCTGACCTTCGAGGAGGTCACCGGGAAGGGTGGCTACCACAGATTATATACCGCCACGACGTCCAAGGAGAACTTCAAGGTGGCCATGGCAGACAGGATCGTTACACATGTCAGAAGATGCTTCGGAATATTCGCAATCGTTCAGATCGGCAGCCCGGATACCGAGGAACAAGAACAGTCCACGCCAGCCTAAGGAGAGAGGACCGTGTCAATGGGTAGAAGGAGTGAAGCCAGAGGAATACTGCGGCCTTGCAATGGACAAGGATTACTGCGCAGAGCTCGGAGTCGAAACCAGAGTCATTCCTTGCCCGGGCACATTCAAGGAGAGCTGTAGTCATTGGATGAAAAACCGACACCGACTAGCTTCGTCATAGCTGCATTCACAATCGATTCTGAGAAATCCCTCCTCTACGGCAAGCGCAAGACCATTAGTGGTCTAAAGAACGCTGTCGAGAGGGCGGTTGAGAAAGGGGCTGACTATATAAGCCTCAGAATAATCCGTAAGGAGGTGAAATGAGTTGGGAGAAGAAAAGACCCTTGAAGCCTTCAAGAACGCTAACGAGCTCCCCGCAGACGCCTATGGCAGAGCAAGGATGGACATCCTCGAGATGCTCAGCCAAGTCGGCAAGATGGGGAAGGAATACCACGCTGATGGACAGGGTATCAAGGCATATATGAGGCTAGGTCCATTTGAGGCCAGCTTCGAGACTATACCCCAGCCAGTGGTAGGAACCTCGAGATCCCGCAGGCCACAGAAGAAGGCAGAGCCTGAGAAGGCTAAGGCCGTCGTGCAGGAATACGCTGATCTACTTACGTGGAATGACAAGTCTGGACTCCTGTTTGTGGGCACCAAGATGAGGCTCGGAGATAAGTTCGACGAGGTTCATAACAAGCTCAAGGATGCAGGATTCACATACGTTCGCTATGTGAAGGATGTGCCTTACACTGGGGGATGGAAGGGGAACACATGAACGGCGATCACGGAATGATGTGGATCACGATCCTGCTGATCGTAGCACTCTCTATTCATGCGATCTTCTTCTCAAGGAGGTTGTTCAGACGACGCTGAATAAACGAACGGGCCACATGTTCAAGTCCATCGGCTGGACATGGAATCCCTGCTGGGGATGCAGCCACGAGTGCAAATACTGCTACGCCAAGAAGATCGCAGAGAAGTTCGAATGTGGCAACTTCGAGGAATGCCACTTCAGACCCCACTTCCTCAAGGACAAGTTCCCGAACGACGGGACTATCATCATGGTCGCCAGCATGGGTGACATCTTCTGCGACGGCATGAAGGACCACTGGATCGAACAAATAATCGAAAAATGCTTCGAAGCCACCAATAACCGGTTTCTGTTCCCTACCAAGAATCCCTCGAGGGCCATCGACTGGCTGCCCAAGATGGACGGTCTACAGCAGAGGCCCATCATAGGAACCACCCTTGAGACGAACCGGGACACGCCATGGAGTAAGGCCCCCACGCCCACGGAGAGATTTACAGACCTCTGGTATAGCACCGATGAGCACGCATACAGCATCCACGACACATTCCTGAGCCTCGAGCCGCTCAGCGACTTCGACATGCTGACCCTTGTCTACATGGTGAAGAAGATCAGGCCCATCGCCGTGGAGATCGGACTAGAGAACTATACTCACTTCACGGAGACGGTGTCCGACTTCAAGATATGCACGCTCCTGAGATGGCTGAAGCACTACAGGATCCCGTATGTTCTTAAGAAGAACCTCGAGCACATGGAGGCTGCCTGCTTTGGGTAGATACCTCCTCGAATACAACCTCCCGAAGAACATCTGGGTCAGACTCAGGAATGGTGGCCATGGCCCCCGGTGCACGAAGTGCGGACGGTTCCTTGGAGTGGGGGATCCCGTAGTCGCCCGGGGCAGAAACAATGTATCCTCGCAGCCTTATGGCAGGAAGCTCTACCACAGGGCCTGCGCCCTCGAGGTGGCCATAATATGAGTGAAGAACTCAGAGAGCTGATCAGGCAGATACGGATAGAAGAACAGCAAGAG
>Ga0208015_1000670_pt1 | contig 15603 bp, 13 predicted proteins | sample 26BtaG_FD_184101 | JGI IMG/M metagenome (GOLD analysis project Ga0208015, IMG submission 184101) | Marine viral communities from Cariaco Basin, Caribbean Sea - 26B_WHOI_OMZ_CsCl (SPAdes) (version 2) | ecosystem: Environmental > Aquatic > Marine > Oceanic | place: Caribbean Sea: Cariaco Basin...
GTGTTTTACTACACGAAGATACGGGGTAACTGAGCCCGTTTTACTTAAGTGAACTTAAGCTAAGTTAGGTTTGCTTTATAGATGCAGTGTAGGATTATAGCACTGCCTCCGATAAGGATTGCAAGCATTTAGTTTATTACTAATTAGCAGAAAGCTTTGAATACTTATTCAATGAGCGTTGGCTTAGGGTCTGCAACCTTCTAAAGTTTCAAAATTAACCAGCTTTAGGATTAAAAGCTATCATTGCAGTCCCGTACTAGCTGTCTTCGTCTTCACGACTGGGCATATTGTCTGACATACTGCTGGTCGCCACCCCCATAAGGTGCTGCCACTGCGCCTGCACTAAGAGGCGGGTCTCATACCAGAGCGACTCTTCCACCGATAAGGTTTGCTCGGATAAGGCCAACTGATGGGTGGCGGCCCGAATGCGCAGATAGGCCTTGGTGAGGTCATCACAGGTCTGCTGCGGCCAAATCCCTAGGCTGGCTAGGGTCTCAAAGATCCGCACGTTATCCGGCCATTTGGTCAGTTCTGGATACTCGTGCGCATAAGCCAATACCGCAAATTGTGCCATAAACTCGATATCGACAATCCCGCCAGCATCTTGTTTAAGCTGGAATTTACCACTCTGCTGTGCCCGTTTATCGCTGCCCAGATGGGTCTGCATTTTAATGCGCATACTGGTCACATCCGCCCGCACCTCCTCTAGGGTACGTGGCATCGTCAACACATCGCGGCGAATATCATTAAAGCGGGTCATGGCTCGGCGATCCCCGCAAATAGCCCGTGCCCGTACTAGCGCTTGATGCTCCCATGCCCAAGCTTTATCGCGCTGATAAGTCTCAAAGGCATGACTCGATACCACCATCATCCCAGCATTGCCAGAGGGTCTGAGACGCATATCAATCTCATAAGCGCGGCCGTCACGAGTCTGGGTATTTAGGTAAGTCATCAGCTTTTGTGCCAAGCGTGCCGCAAATTTCATCCCACTCACCGACTTCTCGCCGGTGCTCATCGCTTGTTCTTTAATTTGGTGCAAAAAGACCAAGTCTAAGTCTGAGGAATAAGACAGCTCAAGTCCGCCTAATTTGCCATAACCGATAATGGCAAAACCACAATCGGCCTCGGTGACGGGGTCGCCATTATGGCCTATCGGATAGCCATGACGCTTCACTAAACTGGCAAAAGCGCGCTCTAAAGCCGCCTCTAACACCACCTCTGCGATAAAGGTTAGCGAGTCAGACACTTGCATAATAGGGCGCTCAGCGATGACATCACTCGCCGCCACGGCCAGTACCTGACTCTTTTTAAATAACCGTAGCACGCTCAGCAGCTCCTCTTCATCATCGGGCTCTACTCGCAGTAGCAGCTGCCGCAGGATATCGCGCAGCTCCACTTTATTGGGCAGGTGACGATAGCGCTGCTGCAAAAAGGTATCTAGCAATACTGGATACTGAGCCAACTCGCTAGCGATCCAAGGACTGGCCGATAGCATGGGAATGAGACTGACCGTGGCATTCGGGTTTTCCACAATCATCACCAAGTAGATAGAGCGGCGGCAGATAGCTTCTAATAAGGTAAGCAATCTAGGGACGGCGGTATTGACCGAATGCACTTTATCCGCTTGGGTCAGTAAAGCATGCACGATGACGGGATAAGCTTTATCGAGGCGCTCTTTTGCCTCATCCGAGAGATTGGCCACCATTTTTGAGGACCAAAACACCTGTAACCGCTCTATATTTTCTGGCGATAACAAGGTCTGTAACTGCTCTAATTGCTTGGCAAACGGCTCTTCTTCGGCCTCATCTTCTGGCAAAATGCTGGGAGATTGCCGCTCCGTCACCATCCGCTCAAAAGGAATAGACACATTATCGCGGTGAGCATTCAGCACCTCCAGTAACGCGGCCCAATCGCTAAACCCTAAGGTGATGGCTAAGTTATGTCGCCATTTCTCATTGTTCGGTAAGCGCTGGGTCTGCTGATCATGGATAGCCTGAATACCGTGCTCTAGCCGACGTAAAAAACGATACGCTCCCTCTAGGTCTTCATAGGTTTGCGCATCGAGATACTCTAGCTCATGCAAGGCCTGCAAGGTTTGCAGGCACGATTTAACCTGCAGTTGCGGTTGTCGCCCCCCATAAATGAGCTGAAACGCCTGCACGACAAACTCAATATCGCGAATCCCGCCTGCCCCCAGCTTGATATTATCCAAGTCCTCGCGCTGAGCCACTTGGTTTTGAATCAGAGACTTCATCTCACGCAAGGCGGCAAAAGCACTAAAATCGACATAGTAGCGAAACACAAAAGGCTTAATCAACTCATCCAGTTGCTCAGCAAACCCCTTACCTATGCGGCTAACCTCACGTGCCTTTAACCAAGCAAAACGCTCCCATGCCCGGCCATGATTGGCAAAGTACTTTTCTAATGCTGCCAAATGAATGGCCAAATCACTACCATCACCCCAAGGGCGCAACCGCATATCCACGCGAAAGACAAAACCATCCGCCGTGTTGGTATCGAGCAGCTTAATAATCCCTTGACCCAAGCGGTTCATAAAGCGCTTATTATCAATACACTTAGTGCCTTTCGACTTATCACCGTCCGTCTCACCATACGCTTGATGGATAAAAATAAGGTCGATATCGCTCGATAAGTTTAACTCTTTGGCGCCGAGCTTACCCATAGCCATAATCGCCATATCATCGATTTGGCGCTGCCCTTGCGCATCTATAAAGGTCGGTTGTCCATAGCGGCTGACCAACTGCTCATAAGTATAATTTTTGGCAAAGACGATACAGCCATCAGCAAATTCGGAAAGCTCGTCAGTCAGCTGCTCAATAGTGGTTAGACCGAGGGCATCTTGCCAAATCCAGCGCATCATAAGCAGCATTCTCAGCCGACGTAGACCACTCATCACGCCCGCCTCATCAGCGACTTCATAATCTTCGTTTAGGGTATAGTCTTGAATAAGGTCGTCAATGTGCTGATTGGTCAGGGTAGTATCGAGCGGATAACTGCGTAAAAAGGTCTGGCAAGAGGTGGTTTTATTCTGCCAAATCTGATGCGCAAACTCACTAGCTATTGCCAAGCGCTCAATCTGTGCGGCTGTGGGGCCATGATTAGGGTTAGATTCAAAGGTACTGCTAGCAGCAGGGTGGTCAGTAGAAGTAGCAGTGGGAGAAGAACTAACAGAAGACCGTTCAAGTTGAGTGGCTGAGGACATGATTATGAAAGACTCCTAATAGCGTATGCCTTAAGCCTATCACACTTTTTAGCGATTTTATGAGACCACTCTATAATATAATCGCAATATTACCGTATACATTATTATAGTTATAGTAAATACACCTTGTAATGCTGCCGTATAAAATAGTAAGACGCTGTGGGCGCAAACGGTCTTATGATGAACCTAATTAAGTTATATTTGCGACTGCCCTTCCCCACCTAATCCCCTTAAAGGACTAGGCTATTTAACAGACGCTGAATCAGTGGGGTAAGTTGAGCCAAGCCTGCGCCTATTAATGCGCCAATGGCCACATCGGTTGGATAGTGTAAGCCTAGCACCATACGCGATAGCGCTACCAATAGGGCGAAAGGCACCATCAACCAGAGTAAAATAGGAAAATAACCGCCCAGTGCACAGGTAAATAATACGGCTTGTAAGGTGTGGCCAGAAGGAAAGCTAAAAACATCCAAGGGCCGCTCACCCATGATGATGACCTGATGCACCTGATACGGCCGTGGTCTGACCGTCTTTATTTTTAGTATTTTATACAACCCTACTCCAATACTGCTCGTTAGTATGATGCTAAAAATCGGCAGCCAGATTGCCCAGCCTGTAGTGCCCAACCTGTACTGTGACAGTAAAGCGGCGAATAACATCACTCCCCAAAACCAACCATCACCGAGCCGACTCACCGACTTAAAAAAGGCGGCGATACGTTGGTAGCTTGAGTAGCGGTTGATATGGATGCAAAGCGAGGTATCCCAGTTGAGCAAGTGATTGGTAGTCGCGGCTAAAGCTGGATAATCATTGAGATAGGTTAAAAAGGGATGCTTGGGGCTGTGAGATACATGGGCGGATAATTTAGTAGCGCTCTTGGTGGGCTTATTTTTAACATGAGCCTGGATTCTTGGAGGTTGACTAACAACCCTATTAGCAGGCGTCTCCTGCCTTCCTACCACAGTATAATGCTGCTGAAAGGCAGAATCGATAAGGGGCGATTTATCTTGTAGCTTTGGTTCGGGCAGCTTCATAATCGTTGCTCCAAAAAAGACCAATAGACAATGACGAATAACCTCTGAGCATTTGGGCGTGCTAGCCCTTAAACGGAAACAGAAAAAACTACTACACTTAAATCATGGCCAGGCTCAAAAAGTATAAACCCTGCTACAAACTTTAAAATAACTATCGACTAAAATAACTATCAGCGGTAAGAGCACCTTCAATGGGTCGGGTGGCTGTGAGGGTCTTTGCTCCCTGTTAATACACTCGCCTTAGAAAGGGCCACTTTTACCTCAGCTCTATCACGCAGCGGTAGCGTCGCGCCCTGTTTAAATAAAGTCTGCTCTGTTGCTGGCTCCAGTCTTAATAACTCTACTTTTTTGGCTAACGACTGAGCCTTGCCCTGATGGGCAGCTTTATTCGCTAATACGTCTTTAAACATCGTGAGCATTTGCTCAGCGGGACGTCCCCAAGACATCTCTAACACTTGCGCGCGCGCCTGCTGTCCAAGTTGTTTTAGTTGCTGTACCTTGGGCAACTCGCTCACCATAGCTATAAACTGTTGGCTATCCCCTAGACTGGCGAGTGCGCCACAATGCTCATCGACCAGCATGCCAGCAGCCGCATCGTCAAAAGCATAAACAGGCAAGCCACTGGCCATAGCTTCGGTCACGACATTACCAAAAGTCTCCACTTGGCTGGCAAAGATAAAGGCATCACCGCTCGCATAATGCTCAGCCAAAGCCTGCCCGATTTGCGCGCCTGCAAAAATAATATCATCGCTACCGCGTACTAGGGACTGTAGCCGAGCTTTATCCGGACCGTCCCCAACGATAACGAGCTTCATAGCTCGGTGCAGTTGCTGCATCTGCAGGGCTTGATAGCTTTTAATCACTAAGTCCACTCCCTTTTCAGGAGACAGTCGACTCACCATAATGAGCACGGTATGCTGCTGACCCGCTCCCCAAGATTGCCGCAGTACCTCTGAGCTTTTGCTAGGGTGAAACCGCTCTATATCTACCCCACGACCCACGTGTACAAGACGTTTAAAGCCGAATGCCGCCAAGTCATTTTGTGTTTTTGGGCTGGGCACACAAGTGGCATCTGACCAATTGTGAAAATATTTAAAATAAGCCAGTAAAGGTCGCGCTAACAGCCCTATACCAAAGTGCTTACTAAAATCATGGAACTGCGTATGATAGCCCGTCGTCACCGCGATTTTCAGGCGTTTGGCCGCCAGCAATGCCGCCAATCCCAATGGCCCTTCGGTAGCAATATGGACGATATCGGGCTGTATATCCTGCAGATAATGCTTGATACGGCTATAGGCTGGCATCCCAAACTGCAACTCTGGATAGCGTGGAATCGGCATCCCTTTGACTGCTAGCATACTGGTAATAACCAGCTCATCTGCCCCGTTAGGTTGAGCCTGACTTTCTTGATAATCGCTACTCTCATAGCGACTGCTAGCACTGGCCACCACGGGACACTCTGCTGACGTACTATTTAGTTTAACAATATTTTCACGCTTTTTAGGTTTAATTAAGCTGATTTCATGACCCAATGCTGCTAAGTGTTGCATCAGTTGTTTCAGGCTTAAAGACACCCCATTCACCTCGGGCAGCCACGTCTCTGTCACTAAGACAATGTGTAACTTGTTGGCTTGCGCATGGCTCTGCCGCTCTACTAGAGGACTGGGGCTATAACTGATCGTGACCATATTTTTTATCCATCCCTGTAACTATAGGCTTACCTTAGCAAAATCAGTTGACAGTTTTATGGCAGTATTAACGCAGTTCCATGACAACGGTCTACTTTTCAACCCTCTAAATGAATAATTATCCTAAAGTTTCTTATCGCCCTAGTATTACTCTAGACCAAGCACTCTATTCATCCAATCAAAGTGGTCGCTATAAGCTACGACCCGCCAGAAAATTTATATCAGTGACTCACTATGTATCAGTTTGCAACAGGATTGACTATAGCGGTTCATAGCAAGTATAAGGTGAGGCTTGATTGCGATAACGCTACTGAAGCGCCACAACTCTACTAAGCGCTGAGTAAGCCGCAACCTTTACACTATAGGCTGCAAACTTCCTAACGATAAACTATAAAAACTCAATACCTATCTCAACAATCCTCTTAACGACTATTTTAACAACTGTCTCAATCATCCATTTAATAACTCAATACATTCAATAACTATAGGTCGCCACCATGCATAGCACCCAACAAAACCAACAAATTGTCCTCGCCGCCCATCCTAAAGGCACACCTACGCCAGATACCTTTAAAATTAAGGCTATCGATATGCCGGAATTGGGGGCTAACGAGGTATTACTAAAAAGTATTTATGTCTCGGTAGATCCAGGTATGCGCGGTTTTATGGACAAAGGCGATGACGACGCAGCAGGGAATAAATATGAGCTGAATAAACCCATTACCAGCAGAACCGTAGCGCAAGTAGTGGCCAGCAACAGTGCTGACTTTGCGGTCGGCGATATCGTTCACGGCCGCTTTGCTTGGCAAAAGTTCCAGAGTGTCTCACCTGATGGGCTAGAGAAGGTTGACCCCAGTCTCGCTCCCATCTCTACCGCTGTGAGTATGCTAGGCGTACCCGGCTTGTCTGCCTATTTTGGTATGCTCAAAGTCGCCAATATTAAAGCCGGAGATACGGTCGTGGTCTCTGGTGCAGCGGGTTCTGTGGGCAGCATAGCCGCTCAAATTGCAAAGATTCACGGTTGCAGAGTGGTTGGGATTGCTGGCTCAGCGAAAAAAATCACCTATTTAGAGAGCGATTTGGGCTTAGATAAAGGGATTAATTATAAAACCACTGACGATATGACAGCAGCTATAGCTGATGCCTGTCCTGACGGCGTCGATGTTTTTTTTGATAATGTCGGTGGTGAGTTGTTTGATGCGGTATTTGCCAATATTAACCCTCATGCGCGTATTACCATCTGTGGGCAAATTGCAGATTATAATAATGATACAGTTACTCAAGGGCCGCGGCCTATGCACACACTAATCAAAAAGAGCGCGCGTATGGAAGGGTTTGTGGTGTTTAACTATGCAGATGAGTTCGATGCGGCTAAAAAGCAGCTCGCTAAGTGGTACAATGAGGATAAATTAAAGTATAAGGAAACCCTTACCGAAGGCTTTGCTAATATTCCAGAGGCTTTTATCGGGCTATTTTCTGGTGAGAATATCGGCAAACAAATGGTAAAAGTGGCTGACCTTGACTCATAACCCAATTTGCTTTTCTATACTGGTCTAACCAAGACTCTTTACTGACCTAACCGAGACTTTTACTGACCTAACCAAGACTCTTTATTGACCTAACTAAGACACTTTTAACCGCGTGTGATACCCAGCTTATGACTATTGACGCTCCGCTTTCTGTAACCCCAACTGCGAATACCGCCGCTACCCTGACCCCGCTATTGCTTATTACTGCTGACCCGAGCCATCCGTTAGCCGCTATGGCACTGCGTTATGCACAGGCTTATTTAGCGTCGTCTGAAAATGAGCCAGCCTTGCAGGTATTTTTCTATGCTGATGGTGCTCATACTGCCAATCGTTTGCGCTGGCAATCTGCCGATCAAGCGGACATCACACAAGCTTGGCAAGCTTTAGCTGAGCGATACCAACTGAGCTTACCGGTTTGCGTGAGTACGGCTTTAAGTCGCGGGATTAGCGATGAGGACAATAGCTATCGCCATCAACTCCAAGGCGATAATCTTGCCGCAGGCTTTAACTTGGTAGGCTTAGGAGAGTTGGCGATGCTACTACAGAGCGATTGCCGCGTACTGCAATTTTAGAGGAAGGTTATGACCATATTAGTGAAACTATGCACGCCTACAGAATTGGCCAGCTATGAAGGCTGCGCCTTAGCCTTGACCTTGGCAACCTTTGGTCATGAAGTGCAGCTGTATTTAGACGCGCCCGTGTTTGGGGTTTTGATGCAACCTGAGTCGCGCTTAGCGGGGATGATTAAGTCGCTAGACTTGTACGATATGCCACCAGCTTGGTTGCCAGACGATGTTTTTAGCGGTTGGTTAGTGGGCATGGTGCCCGATGCTTTGGCAAGTCAGCTTGAGTTAGTCCCTGAAGCATTGAACAACCATCCATTCGAGCAAATTTTGACATTTTAAACGGCCGCTAACCCTCTAGCCGCCCCATTATTATTTTGAATTTTACGTGGTATTTATGAGCACTTTGTATCAACTGCATGGCAATTTAACCTCCCTAAAACAGCATATCGACACGCTAGCTATGACTTGGCAGCCGCAAGATAGCGTCTTGCTATTGGGCGAGACCGTCGCTTATTTAGATTGGCTCGATGCCTATATTGCTGATAGCGAAATGCCGGAGATGACTTTGAGCCGTCTGTACGTGCTGCAGGCCGATATTGATGCGCTATCTCTCACGACCCAACAGTATCTCAATATTGCTTCAAGAGCCTGCCAGGTATTAAGTGATAGCGACTGGGTCGCGCTGACTTTATCGCAATATGAGACTGCTAGCTCAGTATTAGAGAGCTCATCGCCCAATAAATCTGCGGCGAACCCACAGTTTAGCAAAGTGGTGACGATTGCGTAGGGCTTTGACCGTATAACCTTGCGCTTCAAAGTCTACCTAGTACCAGGCTTAAAATTCCTATAAACACTAATCTTAATCTTAATCTTAACACCTAGAATAAATCCCTATGACCCAATCCCCTACTTCAGCCTTAGACACCTCTATCCCAGCTACTGATTCCAACCAACCGCTTGCGTTGGATGCCGAAGGTCATCTGCTAGACCATCGTCTATGGACGCCAGAAATCGCGCAGCAGCTTGCTGACACTTTGGCCGTTGAGCTGACCCCTTTACACCTACGCATCTTGATGCAAGTGCGCGAGTTTCATGCAGAATTTAATCATCCCCCCTCTACTCGGCCTTTGATTAAATACCTTATGAAGACGCTACCGGATGACGATATTAGCAACCAGCGCTTGCAGGCGTTATTTAATACGGGGCTAGTAGCCCGCCATGTCAATCGTCTTGCTGGCCTGCCCAAACCCCCCAACTGTTTGTAAGGGTCAACGTTACAGAGCTGTTGTCAATCCAAGCCAGATCCACATGACGCTTTATCATCGTAAAAAAAAGCGTAATCCTTGCAAAAGCATATTCAGACCAGATAGGCAGACTCTATGAGGTAGTTCAAGCTGCCTATTTAGGGTTAAAAGGCACTAAATTGTCATAGCCCGTACTCTGCCCTTCATCCCCTTTAAAACCTTGCTGCCGCCACACTTCATACAGGCAAATTGACACGCTGTTGGCCAAATTTAAACTGCGTGACTCGGGTAGCATTGGCAATCTTAACCAATTGGCCTCACCAATATCTGCTCGAATATCTTCCGGTAAGCCTGCCGTCTCGGAACCAAACACTAAAGCAATATTGTCCTCATCCCCTTGGCTGCTGAAGTCGTAGTCATAAAAAGGATGGCTGAGCTTAGTGGTCAATGCCACCATATTAGGACAGTTGGCCTGTTGCAGCGCCATTTTGGCGTCTTGCCACGTTTCATGCACTTGCATGTCCGCATATTCATGATAATCCAGGCCCGCTCGACGCATCTTTTTATCTTCTAAATCAAACCCTAATGGCTTTACCAAATGCAGCTGTGCTCCTGAATTGGCACATAAGCGAATAATACTGCCGGTGTTATTAGGAATTTTGGGGCTGACTAATACAATATGAATGGTCATAATTGGCTCTTAAATGGTTTTATTAAAGGTTTTGTATCTGCAGAGTAACGTCAAATTACGTAGAAACCTGCGTATTTATAGACTCTTGCAAAAATATGTTACAGTTTTATGGCGGTAATTACACTTTGCTACTGGGCAGGCTTTTTTCATTTAACTATGATACCCCTAATGAAGGGCGGCAGCCTAAATCTAGTCATTCACTGCTTACTGCTTTGTAAGGGCGCTTTGTCTCCATATGGTGGCATGGTTCTTATTTTTTACACCGTATATTTTTTAATGTAGGTTTAATCAGAGCGCAAAGTTAGGGTATTGGCTTTAGGTGAGTACTTTACTTAAGTGTTGGTCTGATTTATAGCCTTACTTGGGTGCTAGTGTTTTGCTCTCTTTCACTATCGTGGTTACGTTTGATTTATAGAAATCAAAGGCCCTATTTCCTTACTTATTTAGAGGTAGTTATTATGAAAAAAGTTATCATTGCATCTTTAGCAGCTATGTTCGTTCTTACTGGTTGCAACACGTTCAAAGGTCTAGGCCAAGACGTTTCTAGCGCTGGTAATGCTGTAACTGACGGCGCACAAAAAGTTGAAAACAAAATCTAATTAACCTAGATTTAGGGAAAATTGGTTTACCAGTAAGTCCCTTTAGTTTTCAAAAAAGCTCATCTTTTGATGGGCTTTTTTTATGTCTGACCGTTAGCTAGCTTATGCAAGTTTTATAAAAAAGCATACAGAACTTGATTCAGATAACGCCGGCCTTTGTCGGTAGTTAGTAAGCGCTCAGTATCCTCTGTCAGCAAACCTTGGGCGATAAGCGCGGCCACTTGCGGTTCAATAGTCGCTTTTGGCAGTCCAGTGCGTTCTACGAAAGCTTGCCACGTCACCCCGCCCTCTAGTCTGAGCGCATTTAGCATAAACTCTGCAGGCAACTGATCCTGAGTAATGGCTTCAAAACCAACCGTCTTTGGATAAAGTAGAGTCGGACTAAGTACAGTCGCTGTAGACTTCTCATACTGGCCTGCTGTCTCTGTAGCCCTATTAGTTAAAGTATTTGCCACCTGCCATTTGTCTTGATCAAGATAATCCTTAGGCAAGCGTGATTTACTAAACCGCGCAATTTGTGGTCCTAGCGCTGCTGTGTCATAACCAGCTAACCCTACTGCTGACTCTAAATAAGCGTCTGTCCCTAAACTTATCTTGCCATGGGCACCTGCGCCGATGGCCAAATAATCCCCAAACTGCCAGTAGTTCACATTGTGCTGACATTCTCTATCATGCGCGCCTGCCCAAGCCGAGACTTCGTAGCGGCGATAGCCCAACTGCTGCAGCCTAGCCTGTCCCGCCTCTTCGATATCTGCCAAGGCATCTTCATCAGGCAATAAGGGCGCATTACGATAAAATACCGTATTCGGCTCGACCGTCAGTTGATACCAGGAGATATGCGTCGCCCCAGCATCATGCGCCTGCTGGATATCGTACAACGCTTGCGTACTGTTTTGTGTGGGTAAGCCATGCATCAAGTCAACGTTGACCCGCGTAAAGCCCGCCTGACGAGCTTGGCCAATAGCGGTTCGCGCTTGCTGAGGATCATGGATACGCCCAAGGGTAGTTAATTGTGCGCTATCAAAGCTTTGCACCCCGATCGATAGCCGATTAATCCCTACCTCAAGATATTCGGCAAAGGGGGCGTGCTCAAGCGTGCCTGGATTCGCTTCCATCGTCACTTCGCAGTCGGCTACAAAGGGCAGTCGCTCGCGTAAGCCTTGAAAGAGGCGCTGGTATTCAGCTATCGGCAATAAGGATGGCGTGCCCCCACCGATAAACACCGAGCCAATAGAGCGACCTTGCAACCAAGGAATTTGCGCACTGGCATCCGCTAATAGCGCATCGACATAAGCGCTATACATGGCAGCATTGTCGAGACTGGCACCCAACTCGTGCGAGTTAAAGTCACAATACGGGCACTTCTTCACGCACCAAGGGATATGAATATACAGCGCTAAGGGTATGGCAGAGATAGATAACAACATGATAAAACAGCCTAACGCAAAACATTGCTAAAATAAAAGAGTGCTAGGATAACGATTTGGGGCGTTAATGAACAGCTTTGTTCATAAACAGCCTTAATGACAATAATGACCACTGCTGCCCTAGCCGCCTACTAACGGCTATTTTACGCTCATTTACTAGTGGATGATTGAATGAGTGTTATTCGAGATGCTTTTAGTGTGGTGGCCATATTTTTAGCTAGATATGCCCTTAGGCGCATGAGCATTAAACTATCGATAACAATAAAAGAGACAGACAATGAAATATTGGTTAATCAAATCCAACCCCAAGTGTTTTGGTATTCATGACTTAGAGGCCCTCGACACGGAGATGTGGGAAGGCGTACGTAATTATCGCGCCAGCAATTTTATGCGCGATGATATGCAAGTGGGTGATCAGATTATCTTTTATCACTCTAGTGCCAAACCCTCTGGCGTGGTTGGCATCATGAGCGTTGCTACCGCAGGCTATCCTGACCCCACGCAGTTTCACCCCGAAAGCCGGCATTACGATCCGCGCTCTACGCCAGAGAAACCACGTTGGTATGCTATCGATGTAAAATTTGAGCGAGCCTTTTCTGGCATCCTACCTTTGCCAAAACTGAAACAAATGACTGTATTAGAAGATTCGCTATTGTTACGTAAAGGCTGTGAGCAACTGACGGTATTGCCGCTAGAGGCAAAACACTGGTACGCCATCATGGATGCTGCGGTAGCAGAAGGGTTGATTGAAGATGTTGAATAGCCGCCTTTTTACAACCCTTTATAAGCCCTTCTAACAGGGCTTTTTCTTTGCCACTGCCTGTACTGCATGAAATATCGCAATCAAAAACTGCCCTTCTCATTTATTTCAGCTGTAAACCCTCCTTAAAGACTTTTTTAAACTCCTGTTAATACCCACCAAAACCACCTTAAAGTTTGTCTTTGACAGCTTTAGAAAACCTAAAGTTTTGTTAACGTTATCAACCAGTCAGCGTTAGGTGTATGAGTTTTCGGCTGTTATAATACTGTGACATATTGACTTAATATACTGTACAGATACTGGATATGCTTAACGCATCGTGGCTGTTTTTACCCATTGCCACTGTCTTTACACCTGGTCATTTTCACTCTCAACGTACTGTACTGTACTGTTAATTCTCTTTAGATGATTACTGCTCTTTAAACGATTAATGATTTTTAGAGACTAACAGCTTGCTATACATCTCGCCCTGCTATCTCTGCAGGCGACTGATAATCAAGTCCTCAGATTAAGACCACAGTATAAGTATATTTCTAGACAATCTGAATCCCAGATAAAACCAGACTTATCTCGAATTCAGGTTATTTTATTTTTGTAAGCCGCATCAAGAGAAGGATCATAATATGGAAATTACTTTAAACGGATATTACACGCTGATTTTAGCGACCCTAGTATTGTTGCTAGGGCGCTTTTTAGTGAGAAACATCAAGTTCTTAGAGGACTTCAATATCCCAGAACCTGTCGCTGGTGGTTTGGTTGCGGCCATTATCGTTTATGCGCTCAATTTAATCGGCGGTTATAGCTTTAACTTTCAGCAAGATTTGCAAACCGCTTGTATGCTGATGTTCTTTGCCTCTATCGGTCTTAGTGCGGACTTTGGTAGGCTTAAAGCTGGTGGTACGCCCCTATTGATATTCACTGCCGTAGTGGGCGTGTTTATTGTCTTACAGGACGTCGTGGGCGTGGGCATGGCGAGTATGCTCGGGCTTGATCCTTTACTGGGCTTAGTCACAGGCTCTATCGCCTTGACGGGCGGTCATGGTACAGCGGGCGCTTGGGGCATCACTTTAGAGGAGCAATATGGTGTAGTGGGCGCGACGACGCTAGGTATCGCTGTGGCCACCTACGGCTTAGTAGCGGGTGGCGTGATTGGGGGTCCTGTTGCGCGCAGATTGATTAATAAGCTAGGGCTTAAGCCTACCCCTATGAATCCTAACCCTAGTGAAGTGGAAAAGCTGGCTGCTGAGCAGTCCCTCTACAGCACGAAGCATAGCGAAAGTGAAGTTCATGCTAATAAAGAAATGTTTGAGAAACCGGATAATATTCGTCTGATTACTGCGTCTTCTACTATCGAGTCTCTAGCGCTATTTGCCGCTGCGTTGGCTTTTGCCGATGTCATGACTATAGTGGCTAAAGACACTTGGTTTGAATTGCCTACGTTTGTATGGGCACTAGCGGCTGGTGTTATTATCCGTAATGCCTTAACCATGATTTTCAATTTTGATATGTTTGACCGTGCTATCGACGTCATTGGTAACGCTTCTTTGAGCTTATTCTTAGCAATGGCTCTATTATCATTGAAATTATGGCAGTTGACTGATTTGGCGGGTCCTGTATTGATTATCCTACTGGTACAGACTCTAGTGATGATCGGTTATGCTTACTTTATTACATATAGAATCATGGGTAAAGATTACGATGCCGCCGTACTATCAGCGGGTCATTGTGGTTTTGGTATGGGTGCGACTCCGACCGCTATTGCCAACATGCAGGCGGTCACCGATCGCTACTTACCTTCGCACAAAGCCTTCTTAATCGTACCTATGGTTGGTGCGTTCTTTGTAGATATCGTCAACGCTACTGTACTGCAAATTTTCACCAAACTGCCGTTTATGTAAGCCACTACTTTGCCACTCTCTAGACCTTTTTTATAAATAGTTTTTTTATAACCTTTAGAGCGGGCATCATCAACAGGGCTATAAAAGGTACGTTAACATTAGGCTATCCTGAGTGAGTTGCATCTTGCTCAGGATAGTTTGCCTTTATGCTAGCTATAATCAAGCTATTTATAATTAGACTATCTTATAGTTATCCCGTCTATAACCATTGCCCTCTCAGACTAGCGAGCGCTTGCTGGCAGAATTTTAGTAAAATAAATACTGACTGTTGCGCTGTCACACGATATTCTAGTGACCCTGACCTCTATCTTAGCGATGCTTATACTGTCCTAGATAATTACGATTACGAATAACAAATTTTTCGTAATTAAGGCATTTTTTGCTCAAGACATACCTCATTTAAGAGACCTCAAGGATCCTCTAGCATGCTAAAACACAACCGCTCTATGCTCGCGCTTAGCTTAATGACTATCACTACTGTAGCCCTAAGTGGTTGCGGTGGCGAAGAAACCGATAAGATTAAAAGAGAATACGACCGTATCTCAGACCAAGTCAAAGCAGAATATGACCGCGTTGAAGCCAAGCTAACAGACAATGAAAAAAGCATGGCCGAGATTTTGGAGTCGGTATTCTTACCTGAAGAGAGTTTAGATAAATTCTTAGATAAAATTACCCCAGAAGGTGGTAAAGGTGGTTTGTACGCGGGGCACTTTATTGAACTTAATGACGGTGATGCCGGCGATATAGATATCGGTGCTTTGTACTTTGATATCAGCAAAGCCGGCGCTGGTAGCATCGATGGTCGCGTCAGTTACCAGCAGCAGCCTTGCCAAGATAACCGTACCCTCGCTACCGATACTGCAGTAAAAGTAGACAATGTCATCGTGGGCAAACTATCCGGCAGCTTAGATACCTTAAAGTTCTTAGATGTGAAATATGTCAAC
>Ga0208015_1000672_pt1 | contig 15561 bp, 15 predicted proteins | sample 26BtaG_FD_184101 | JGI IMG/M metagenome (GOLD analysis project Ga0208015, IMG submission 184101) | Marine viral communities from Cariaco Basin, Caribbean Sea - 26B_WHOI_OMZ_CsCl (SPAdes) (version 2) | ecosystem: Environmental > Aquatic > Marine > Oceanic | place: Caribbean Sea: Cariaco Basin...
AGGTAGCTACGTTGACTAGGTACGAGCAACCTAGCCTTCGAGGTGGCAGATATACTGAACAATTTGCTCAGTACGCAGGTTGAAACCACTTTCGCCAGCCACCATAAATGACTGCCCTGCACGGTAGTAGCTGAAGTCATCTTCACCATTAATTTTGACTTCGCACTCACCACTGATAATTTCAATACGCTCAGAGGTATGGGTGGCAAAATGATATTGCATCACTTCTTCATCGCACGGCAGGATAACGCCTAGCATCTTTTTGCTGCCATCATCAAAAGATACGGTATGGCTACTACAGCGCCCGTCGTAAGAAATATTCGCTTTGGCATCGACAGTCACATTATTAAATTGTTCCGCTGACATAGTAGCCTTCCTTAATCGTATAAACTAAATTATTCAAAAATAATTTAACAAAAGTATGATGCACCATAGTGCGTGGCGTATAGCCTACAAAATTTAGCGCTCTACCTTGAGCTAACTTTGTAGCCTTACTCGTAACGATGGGTCACAGGGATTACAACAACTAATACAATACGGTCTTTATAATCTAGGTCAATCAGCCACTCCAAATGCTATGAGCTCCCATCAGATAGGGTCACATTTGCACTGGTACTGAACATTGCTAGTCTATAAAGACAAGTCCTATAAAGACATGGCAGCGACTGCCACTAAACCCTGTTCGTGAAAACGGGTCAGCACCAAACAGACCAGCCAAAAAATTTAGGTTGGCGTTAAGTAAGTTTATGCTAACACATTATCTCTGCAAAGTTTATGACTGCTTACCATAAAATTATTGGCTCTATTATATAGACTAATGCCTTATAGAGACAGCCTAAGACAGCGCTTAAGCTCTACCATAGGCAACCTCTAAATAGTGCTATATACGCCTTAACTGTAGCTTAAAGCAAGCGGTTATCTACTCTTTTTATTGCTTGATTTGTGGTAGTGTTGCAGAATAACTCACCTATACCTTTATCTTGGTTCATGAGACGCCCTGAATGCTCACATCCTTAACGTTAAACCACTTCGCTCTAATCGCCCATAATGAGCTTAGCTTTGCCGAAGGTTTCAATGTCATCACTGGCGAGACCGGTGCTGGCAAATCTTTGTTATTAGATGCGCTATCTCTATGTGTGGGTGAGCGTGCGGATACCAGCATGGTACGCCACGGTGCTGACCATGCTGATATCTATGCCCAGTTTGATGTGGTCGATAATCAAGCGGTGCAGCAGTGGTTTAATACCCATGAGCGCGAGTTGGAAGAGGAGCTGCTCATTCGCCGTCAGCTGAGCAGCAATGGGCGCTCCAAAGCCTGGTTAAACGGGGCTCCAGTCAGCCTAAATGAACTAAAGTCTTTAGGGACTTTATTGGTTAATATCCACAGCCAACATGCTCAGCAAGCGCTGCTCAAGCCCCAATTTGTGATTGACTGGCTCGATGACATGGCCGCCTTAACGACGCTGGCTCAGCAGACCGCTGCGGCCTACTCTACTTATCAAAAATTAACTCGCCGCGCCGAAGATATCGCCAATCAGGAATCGCAGCGTCAAGACCGTATCCAGTTACTGCAAAGCCAATTGGCCGATGTAGCGCCTTTATTGGCGGTGAACTATGCTCAGATTGAAGCCGAGCATGAAGAGCTGTCTAATATTGAGGCTTTAATGCAAGAGGCCAGCCAAGCCTTAGCTTTATTAGATAATGACGTAGACGAGCCGGACGTTATGGTCATGTTAGGCCGCGCCATTAAGCTATGTGACCATCAAGCGGGGGTCAGCCAGACTTTTTCGCAAGCGTCAGAACAGTTATATATTGCTCAAGAGCAAATCAGTGAGGCCGTTAGCTCCTTATCGGCATATGCGGAGCAGCAATTGCCAGATCCAGAGCGTCTTATTGAATTGGATACCCTAATTAGTCTAGGCCATAGACTGTCACGCAAGCATGGCTTACCCATAAGCGACCTCATCGCCGAATCAGCAGAATGGCAGCAGCAACTAGAATCCTTAGAAAATGAGCCGTCGAGCGAAGTCATCGCTGAACAAGTGGCAGCCGCATGGCAAGAGTATTTGCTATTAGCTCAGCAGCTTAGTGAGGGCCGTCGTCATGCCGCCCCTGCTATCGCTAGTGAATTGGTGACTCAATTACAACCTCTAGCGCTACCGAACGCCCGTTGTGAATTTGTCTTTACGCCAAAAGCGGCTGAACGCAGCTATAATAGCAATGGTATCGACGACATCGAGCTGCTGTTTAGTGCCAACGTGGGGATGCCTATGCAACCGCTGTATAAAATTGCTTCGGGCGGCGAACTATCGCGTATGGCTTTAGTGATGCAAGTGCTACACGCCACGCGGCAAGACCATGCGTTGGCCAAGCCGATGCTAGTGTTTGATGAAGTTGATGTGGGCATTAGTGGTGCAACGGCTCAAGTCGTCGGTGAGCTACTACGTACTTTAGGCCAAAGTCAGCAGTTGCTGGCCATCACGCACCAAGCCCAAGTGGCTGCACAATCGCACCAACATATTCTAGTGCAAAAACACCATGAGGAGCAGACTCAGAGTGAGCTGCAGATTATCTCAGGGGATGCGCAGATCGATGAGCTCGCGCGCATGTCAGGGGGCGTGATTATTACCGAAATTACCCGAGACCATGCCCGTAGCTTAGTTGCAGCCGTCAAATAGCCGCTGTAGTACTATTGATAAACCCCCTTGCTGCCCCCATTTTATAAGGTTAACCACGCGGCTACTAAAGGTGATTAATTAGCCTGCATTGCCTTTTTATTACACAAGTTGCCTTTTTATTAAACCAGTTGTCTTTTTATTACACCAGTTGCCTATGCCTTTAGATAATTTGACCCATCACTTTTTGATTGCATCGCCGCAAATGCCAGACCCTCGGTTTGCGCAAGCGCTGATTTATATTTGCCGTCATGACAAGCACGGTGCTTTAGGCCTGCGCGTTAATCAGCCAGTAGCTGATACCCGAGTGGGTAGCCTATTAGAGGACCTAGATATCGAAGTGACCAATCATCAAGTCATGGATGATTTAGCGTTAGAAGGCGGACCGATGTACCCTGAGGTAGGCTTTGTCTTGCATACGGGTCTGCCGGTGTGGGCCTCGTCCTTTGCGATATCGGAAAATGTCTGTATTACTACCAGTCGGGATGTCTTGCAACGTATTGCTGCTGGACAAGGTGTGGGACACTATCAGTTGTGTCTGGGCCACGCCAGTTGGAGCAGAAAGCAGCTGGAGAGTGAAATTGAGAGTGGCGATTGGTTGGTATGTCCTGCAGATTTAAACTTGTTGTTCGAGACGCCATTTGAAGAACGTTGGCATCTAGCCGCTAGTAAAATTGGCGTGAACTTAGACTTTTTAAGTAGTGATATTGGCCATGCTTGAGACTAATAATTTACCAAAGACAAACAGCGACGACGTCAGCTCGCCTGCAACAGACGCTACTGAGCGCGCCACTCCGGACGCTAAGCTGGTGCTGGCCCTCGATTATGGCGTAAAGAAAATGGGCATGGCGCTGGGCAATACCCTAACCAAAAATGCCCGCGCCTTCGATATCTTGGCGATGGACAATGGCCAACCTGACTGGGATAACTTACTCGGTATTATTGATAAATGGAAAATTAATCAAGTCGTCGTGGGACTGCCGTTAAATATGGACGGTACAGGCTCGATGCTGTCTAAACGCGCGCATAAATTTGCTCGCCGTTTGGCACATCGGATGGGTGAGGAGCGCATGACGGCGGAAGTGATTATGGTGGATGAACGTCTCACCTCAATAGAAGCTCGGCAAATGGCTTGGGAGCAAGGTTGGATAGCCCATGAACGCGACCCTATCGATGATATTTCGGCCTGTATTCTACTCGACTCTTATCTGTCAGCGTTATAGGCTACTTGGCTTTATCCGTTAGCCGCTGCTATCGAAAAATAGACTATAGACTATGATACCGATACCCGCTAGCTAGCAATACCCTTATGAATATATAGATATCAGCCACGACCTTCTTCTTTTTGGCGACCTTTTTATGACCAACCCAACCCCTACGACGCCCTCACCGACTGGATTTGCGCCACTGGCTATCCAACGTATTCGTGGGGCGCAAAAGCTCAATCGTTTGGCTATTTATGCCATCTACGTAGCGATAGTTGCCTTTATTATTTTTGGCACCATTGCCAGTATGAAGGCGTACCGTGATAGCGATGTCCTGTATATGCTGTTTTATTACTTGCCGTATGTGCTCGTCGGATTGACTGTGCCTATTACCCTATATAATGCCTTTATCATCTTGCGTTATCGCCTAAACCAGCCGTCAATGGTAGCGATTAGCATTGGTCTGGCCGTGATTTTGACGCTAGTGAGCCTATTGTTTTCGCTATCAGGTTGGCTTTGGTTAGGTATTTCCGCTTGGATGGGTGCCGCTTTTCTATTTAGCGCAAACTTTAAACGCTTCTTTAAATTTATCGATGAGCACCCACAAGGCATGCCAGACGCTTAAACCTCTTTTAGCTGAATCCTTTTTTAAATTAACCTAACCTTATGACTTCACTTATGACGACGACCTCTACCAATATCGCCTTAGACAACACCCCTGCTGCTAGTGATATCCAGCATCGTCTAGATACCAAAGGGCTAATCTGCCCCGAACCCGTCATGATGCTGCATAAGGTTATCCGTAAAGCGGAGGGTGGCGAGGTGATTGAAATCTTCGCAACTGATCCTGCTAGCAGCCGCGATATTCCTAATTTTTGCCGTCATTTAGGGCATGAATTGTTATTGAGCGAGACGGTGGATAGCGAAGTATTGGCGAATTTGGCAGATAGCGCTGAGTCATCAGCAGAGGATGATGAGGCTACTCATTATGATGTGGTTTATCGTTATTTGGTTAGGAAAAAGTTAGCTTAGTAATGAAAAAATTTTTGTAAATCCCCCTAGCCCCCCTTTAGAAAAGGGGGGAACTAATCTTTCAAACCTCAGCAAGAATGCTCCCTCCTTTTTCAAAGGAGGGTTGGGGAGGATTTTATTTTAAGCCGCTCCGAAACTACCTGCTCTATCAAGCCATAGACCGCATCAATTTCTCTTAATGGTTGTCGGTTATCGAAACGTAGCATTAATATATCTAATTCAACTAGTGTTCCATCTTTATTTGCGTATTATTTGAACACAGATTTCAGGCGGATTGCTTTAGCTTTAGACTGTATTTTGGCATACATTGAGTATGGGTCATTTTGATTAAAGTGGCCATTAAATCTATTTTTTACGCTCTCATACTCTAGTATTTCATTAAGCCAAATCCCCCCTAACCCTGAGTCAGGTAATAACAAAGCACTGCTTTTTTCTGACGCAAGACAAGAGCTATGCTCGCGTGGTTAAAAAGGGAGGAACTAATTTTTTAAGCATGCCTCAAGAATACCCCTTTTCTCAAAAGATAACTGGACAGACCTGCTCTATCTAATTGTTCACGTTCTTAATAGTAATTCCGTCTATAATTTAGTCTGAATAATTACATACCAAATTGAGACCTTTATGAGTCGTGACCGTGCTGTCCAACCCCGTCAGCCTAAAGCCTTAGCCGTCGATGACGAACCCGTCTATTTAACGGAGTTTCGTCAGGCGATGTTGGCGCGTGGATTATCGACGCGCACGCGTAATGCTTATGTGCGTGATTTGCGCCATTGTGAGACGACGAATACATTGGCGTTAACTCAATGGGCTGATAGCGATGTGATGCAGTGCCTAGCCAAGCTTGGCCGCGATGGTAAGACGCCACGCACTATTGCGCGCATGCTCTCAAGCCTGCGCCAGTTCTACTTGTGGATGGTGGGCAATGAGCTGCGTGAAGACAATCCTTGCGAGCGTATTAAAACCCCGAAAATTGGTCGCGCCTTACCGAAAGACTTGTCTGAAGCCGATGTCGATAACCTCCTTGCTGCGCCTGATACCAGCACGGCGATGGGGCTACGCGATAAAGCCATGCTAGAAGTGCTCTATGCCTGCGGGCTTCGGGTGAGCGAGTTGATGAACTTGTCGCTTGAACAAGTGAACTTAAATGCGGGTTGGTTGCAAATTACTGGGAAAGGCAACAAGACCCGACTGGTACCGTTGGGCGAATATGCCAATGAAGCATTGGAAGATTATCTGACTCATGCGCGTGGCGAGCTCATTGCCCATTTAAAATCGGGCAACTGCCAAGCGGTGTTTCTCACCACGCAAGGCGGCTATATGACCCGGCAGAACTTTTGGTACATGATTAAAAAGTACGCCAAGATTGCCGGTATTGACAAGGACTTGTCGCCGCATACCTTGCGCCATGCTTTTGCCACCCATTTACTCAATCATGGCGCGGACTTACGTAGCGTGCAGTTATTGCTTGGTCATAGCGACTTGTCCACCACACAAATTTATACCCATGTGGCGACGGCTAGATTGCAACAGCTTCATGCTGCTCATCATCCTCGGGGTTGATAAAGATATTTATTTATAATAACTAACTATCTAGCCTACAGTGATAACAACCCAGTAATCATAAAATATTTTTCTTCTGAAAGCTGAAACGTTTTTTATAACTACGTCTTTTCATACCTAGCATTTCTATAGATTCTTGGGCTTTTTTCAACTCTAGCTTAAACTCTTCATCTCTTTTTCTATCATACAAATTAGCAGAGTTACTAGCGCTTTTTTCTCTAATTAACCTGCCACCATATTCCATGTAAGAACTGTTCATAACAAATCCTTATTTATTTATAGTTTCTGAAGCAGAAGGCATTCTAGAGAATGCTCTAAAGCTAACCTGATTGCAAACTTCTCAAGAACCCATTCAAAGTTTTTTCTCTCACTCTGCTTAAAAAAATTCTTTTGCGATGCTGCTATAGTTATAACATATATTACTTTTTTAGTTGTTACACTTATTATTGGATAACATATCTGAGACCAATCTTCTTTATCTGAAGTAGCACCTTTGACATAACGTGTATCTATCGTAACCCCATTTTTTTGTTTAGTTATTTCTTTTTTAACATCAGGAATAATTTCAGTCTGCATACTAGAAATACACCTCGATATAGTACTCTCTTTTCTTCTTAAATCTTCTAAAGAAGTTCGTGGCGGACTATTTCTAGGTAAGAAGTACTTCCAATCATCTACCTCGTCATCTTTAATAGCCATCAACCCAACCTTGAAGTCTAACTCTTCATAGGCATGTCTAAAGAAATCTTCTAGAGCTTCTAAAATTAACTTACTTTGTTCCTCAGGCTTTGTTATAGCTTTAAAGACTTTATTAGTAGTGTATTTAGAGCTTTTAAGGCGTAAGAAATTATCCACCTCTTCTGCGAATCTTTCACGTTTCTTACCTACGGGGCGCTCTAAAGCTGTAACTAGCGTTATAGCAACTTCACTTTTATCGTATATTGATTTTGAATAGTTTATTAATAGCTTATAAATTGCTTGATAGATTATTGCAATAATAGCTGCACTCAAAATCACAGCCAAGGGATGGCTCATCAACCAATCACTAAAATCTGTTTTACCTCTTATCTCTTGTTCTAATTTAATATTGCTATATGCAGCAACGATAACGCTATATAAAGCGATGAGGGCTATTTTTACAGCAGTGAAATACCAAGTATCCAATATAGCTAAACATTTTCTGAAAATTTTACTCATATATAATATTATTCTCTTGAATACGAACTCTGTAATACATATATTGTAACTCAACTAGTATACCGTTCTTAACTATTGTTTGAAAACCGTGAGAATTCTAGATCGGTAAGGTAAAATCAGGGGCCACATCCTTTTATCTTGATTGATGACATTTCGTGGGTTGCCACCTACGCTACAAATCCTCCCTACCCATTCTCAAACCATTTTATGTCATCATTTGGCTGCAATATGACAAGGTTGTCGGTACAATAGGCGTAATTTTATAAGTTATTTAAGCGACCACCACGATGATTCACACTCCCCCTGCTGACTTATTGGCCAAATCTAAACGCTGGCGTGAAGACATTGCCTTTCGCCAAGACGTATTGGGTAAGCCATTTGATTTTACCACCACGTGGGGTATTTTTTCGCCACAACAGCTCGATGATGGCAGCTTGATGCTGCTAGACTATGTGGATTTTCAGACGAATGATGATTCGATAGATTTGGGTTGTGGTTATGGCGTACTGGGCATGACTGCCGCTCGCGAATGCCCTGAAGGGATGCACACGCTGATAGATAAAGACTTTATGGCAGTGGAATATGCCAAGCGCAATTGTGAGGCCAATAACCTGCGCAATGTCGATGTGCACTTATCGAACGGCTTTAACCATGTCGATCCCGCAAAAGATTTTAGCTTGGTGATGTCCAACTTGCCCGCCAAAGTGGGTAAAGAGCAGCACTATCTTTATTTGCTCGATGCTTATGAGCGGATGCGCCCGGGTGCGCGCTTTTACGTGGTGACTATTAATGGCCTACGTCAGTTTATGAAGCGTGCTTTTACTGAAGTATTTGGCAACTCGGACAAAGTCAAACAGGGTAAGACTTATACGATTACCCTGGCTGTTAAAGAATAAACTTTGTAAAATTCGCTGGTTTGTTAAACATGAAAACCCACCTTGCTTGTGCAATGGTGGGTTTTTTAAATGGTGCAATTAGTGAGGGATTACTACATCTGCCGTTTAATCAAATACAAGCCTAACAGCGCGCAGCCCGCAATCGGTAGTATGACCATTAACAGTGGTGAAACGCCGGTCGCTAATGAGACAAAGCCAACCAAGTCCTGCACATAGCTAAATAGCAGGCCAAACAGGAGCGCCACCACAATACGTAGGCCTAAACTGTGGGTACGTAGCGAGCCAAACACAAAGGAGCAAGCCACGACCACGAGCGATAGAATCGAAAATGGCGACAGCAGCTTTTGCCAAAAGGCCAACTCATGATCCAAAGAGCGATTACCTTGGGTACGCATAAACTGCCGGTGCTCATACAGCTGAGTCAATGACAAATCATCGGCAGTACGGGTTAGTAAATAGACCGATTTTGGGGCAAAGGGTAGCCGTAAAGTAGCCAAGGATTGGCTAGCCTGACTGGTATCGCGACCTTTATTAATCGTGAGCTCAGTCATATCGCGCAGCGTCCATTCATACTGATAGATTTGCTCGGGATCAAGATTGCCTGCATCGGGCTTAGGCGCATAGACGCCACTTTTTGCGCGGATAGCGGATTCAAGGTTGCCATTATTGTCCAAATGCCAGCGTTTGACCTCGCCAAGATTGCCATTAGTATCAGCATAGTCAATATAGAGGACATCTTTGCCATCGATAGCCAATACCGGCTCTGCCGCCGTACTGGTAGGATCAGGCACATAGCGCGGTTGCACCGTCCAATAGCCCCGTACCGCAGTGACCAAACTAGTCTTTTGGTCCTCGTCACTAATCTCACGGGCAAGTTGATTGGTGACGGGTAAAACGAACTGGTTGATAGCTAAGGCTATAATGACGAACAACAAAGCAGGCTGTAGCACCCAACCGACAATACGTAAGATACTCACGCCAGCTGCGCGCATGACCACCAATTCGCTATTATTCGCCAGTAACCCGAGCCCTACCACCGCACCCAACAAAGCACCCGTTGGAATAAACTGCTCTAAAAAATAAGGCGAGCGGTAAAATATATACTTGAGCGCCTCACCCATAGTATAAGTATCAGACAGCGAATCAAGCTCCGATAAATAGGAGAACAGCAGCTGCAGACCCCATAAGCCTAAGATGGCCGCGATAATGGCCAATAAGGCATTCTTTTTTACATAGCGAGATAAGATGGGCATGCTATCGGCCAACTGCGGCATGTCATCAGCAGGTTTAGGCTTGGGGGTTAGCCACCGGCCTATCATCTTGCGCGGCGGTACGGTCTGCGCAGATTTCATAGCGAGCCTCCCTTATCCAGCTGTGGCTGGGACGGTGTGCCATTTCTAAACTTAACCCGGTGGTGCAGACGGCTGGCCCAATTGAGATATAGCGCAAAACCCATAAAACCAAGCACCAAACCCGCATTTGCCCAGACGCTTAAACTGCCTTTACTGACCGAGCCTTTTAAAGAGATGACCCCTAAGGCACAACTAACAAACAATAATATGGCAGGAAACAGGCGCAACCAACGGCCTTGACGCGGACGTACCTGCGCGAGCGGTACCGCTAGCATAGGGGCGATAATCATCAGCCAAGGCAAAGCAAATCGATAGCCTATTTCCGCTCTAGCCGCCTGCACTGCGGTCATAGGTATAGCCGCACTATTAGTGGTAGCAACTTGCCACAAGGGGCCAATCTTCTGCGTTTCTATATTATCTTCGGTGACCGTATCTTTAGACGATTCGGCCAAGCTAATGCGATAGCGATCAAAGCCCACTTGATTATACTTCAGACTGTCCGCCCCAATCTCATAACGCCGGCCTTGATACAGGTCAAGTTGGGTAACCCCACTCATAGGGTCGGTGTCGACTTGCAGCGCCCGCTTGGCAAGGATAATCGTATCTTTGCTAACAGGGTTTTTAGCAGTATCTTTCGTATCGTTTTGTGGTGTACCTGTCGACGTTGCTGACTGATTTATATCGTCTTTGTCGTTCTTTTTACCCTTGGTGTCTTCTTGCGTTTGGATTAGCACAACATCTTGTAGCTCTGTGCGGTCGTCGCTTAAACTGCCCACATATAAGTGGTAATTGCCATTACTAATAAATTCATTGGGACGAATCAAGTCAAAAGCACTGGTTAACGCTTGCTGTTGCCAAACGTTTTCAGACTCGCGTACGCCCCAAGGCTTGCCCACGATGGATAAGCCCGCCTCCAAAATAAACAATAGGATAATGAGCGGGGTCAACAGACGCCCCAGCTTACCGCGCGACATGCCACTGCCATTAATCACCGCCATTTCGTTATCCACATACAGGCGGCCAAACACTAGCATTAAGGCAATAAAAAAGGCGAGCGGCAGGATGAGCTCTAAAAAGTAAGGCAGGTTATAGCCGATAATCGTAAACAGCAGGCTAACATCGAGACCGCCTTCTGCAGCAATACCGAAATAACGAATCAAGCGACCACCGAGCATCAGCACGACCAAAAAACCCAATACCAAAGCAGTATGGGTGGCGACTTCTCGGATCATATATCGGCGTAATATCACAATAGCATCTCTTGCTATAATTATTTTGGGGATTAAAAACTAAAGCGTTTAGGGTTATAAACTCTGGCAGCTTGAGGCAATAAGGGGGTGTTTTTATAATGACTTTCGCAGACAATACTGCGCTGTAAGTGGCAGCGCTGCTCATGCTAGCACGTTTTTACCGCCCCTAACGGACGAATGTGTTTGTAAACATTACTATACCTTTACTGTCTCTCCTACAGTATTTTGGTATGCTACACTATTGTCTGTGCAAACCCTTACTAGATAACGATTTAAGCCCTAATTAGTTGCAGCTATTACCGATAGTTTGCGGCCTTGGGATAGGGGTAAACATCAAGGTATAGATTGGGCTTAATTTTACTTGAGTCAACTATAAAGGCACCATTGAGCAATAGTTGTCTAACCCCATTACATTATCGTAATTCATACTAATGGATGGTATGACCCCGTAAGAGCTTTATAAATGCATGGTGACAAATGACCTGCATTTTAGGAGAGCCATTATCCAACTTTTATGCCGATAGCTAAAGACTATTCTCTCCGTATTACTAGAAATTTATAACAGAAAAAATGACTTTTTTATCCATAATAAACTTTTATAAGCACTACTTTTATAAACCAACCCTTTTATAAACTAACAAGAGCAAACAAGGATCTCTATATATGAAATTACAATTAACTCAATCTATCCTCACAGCCCAACCTAAAAAGATTCTAAAGAGAGCTAAGGCGCAAGAGACTGGTTATATCGTAGTGTTGGTCGATGATCAGCAAAACTTATTGGGCGGCAAAGCCTTGAGCGAGCATCAAGAGCGTGTTGAGCGTCTCATCGAAGCCGCTAATTTTGAAGGTAAAACAGGTGCCACCCTAACCGATTACGGCCTCAGCAGCGATAAGAAAGCCGCCAAGCAACCTACTACTCCACTACTATTAGTCGGTGTTGGTAAACAAGCCAAGCTCACGCAAAGCAATCTGCAAAAAATTGCTAAAACCATTTATCAAACCATTCGTAAAAGCTGTGACTCTGCGACCATCGTCGTTGGTGACTCGCTAGACGAATCACAGTTTGGTCAATTTGCCTTAGAGCTCCTAGCCGCCAGCTATCGTTTTGATAAATATAAGTCTGAGCGCAGTGAGCCGACGTTAGAGACGATTTCACTACTAGCTGACAAATCTCAACAAGCCGCTATCGATTTTGCTGAAGCCGTCTTCCAAGGTCAGAGCTTAACGCGTGATGTAGCGAATGAGCCGGGTAACATTTGCTTCCCAGCTTATATGGCCGAGCAAGCAGAAGCCTTGGCCAAAGCCTATCCAGACGTGCTAAAAGTCACTGTATTAGGTGAAAAGCAAATGGAGAAGCTGGGCATGGGCTGTTTCTTATCAGTCTCTAAAGGCTCGGTTAAAGAAGGCAAGTTAGTCCTCCTAGAGTACCAAGGCAAATCAGCCTTTAGTGGCTCAAGCATGGTGTCTGGCGTTATCGATGCCGTAGCGGATAAACTGCCGACTAAACGTACGAAAAAGAAAGGTGCAGAGACTACGGCCGCTGACGACGCTCCGATTGTCTTGGTCGGTAAAGGCGTCACCTTTGACTCAGGCGGTATCTCTATCAAACCCGGCGCTGCAATGGATGAGATGAAGTTTGATATGGGCGGTTCTGCTGCCGTATTGGGCACGATGAAAGCCCTTTGCGAAGCGCGCCTACCTATCAATGTCGTTGGGGCGCTAGCTTGTGCCGAAAACATGCCTTCTGGCGAGGCCACTCGTCCTGGCGATATCGTCCGTGCTATGAACGGTATGTCGGTCGAAATTTTAAATACGGATGCAGAAGGTCGCCTAGTCCTCTGTGATACCTTGTGCTATGTCCAGCGTTATAAGCCAAAAGCGATCATCGACGTGGCTACGCTAACCGGCGCTTGTGTGATTGCACTGGGTCACGTACGCTCGGCAGTGTTTGCTAATGATGAAGACGTGCTATTTGCTTTAGAGAATGCCAGTGCGCAATCGGGTGATCTCGTTTGGCACATGCCGTTAGACGATGAGTACCAGCCACAACTAGACTCTCCTATCGCGGATATCCAGAATATTGGTGGCCGCGCCGCAGGGTCTATCACAGCCGCTTGCTTCCTATCGCGCTTTATCGAAGAAGGTCAAGCTTGGGCGCATTTAGACATCGCGGGTACGGCTTGGACTTCGGGCAAAGACAAAGCAGCGACTGGTCGCCCAGTGCCATTATTTATGCAGTACCTAAAAAATGCTGCGCTTAGCAATGCTTAATTAAGACCTGATGGCTTAATTAAGACTTATTGTAGCCAGCGCAAAGTTGTATTTTATCGAGGCATAGAAGCCAATAACTGAGAGTTTTTTACTATGCAAATTAGCTTCTATGTGCTACATAATCCTCAATATGGCAATACCACATCCAGCAGCTCTCCTCATGGGGGGCTGCTGGATTTTGTTTGTAAGCTTACCCAAACGGTCTTAAAAAAGAGCGAGTTAAGCTTAGTAATCGTCGATGATAATCCAGAGCGCTTAGCCTTACTCGATGAGCAATTATGGCATTTCGATGCCACTAGCTTTATTCCCCATAGCTTAATTAAAGACACACTAACTACGATTCCTGACGTAGAACTAACCAGTGAGACTAGTGAAGCTTTATCTGAGCTAACCGTTGAAAATGATGTAGCAGATTTAACGGCTCCAGTTATCTTAACCAGTCAACTCCCTATGGGTTTCGACGGGGTTATTTTAAATTTAGCCGCCGCTCCATTAGCGCTTCCGGCACCAAACTCCGTCTCAGAAGCGACTGTCTTTCCTGAACGGGTCCTCGAAATTATTGCGCCCGATGAAACCAGCAAACAACAAGGTCGCGATAAGTATCAGCATTACAAATCGCTAGGCTTTGAGCTGATTTATTACCCCATCAAATAACACCTTCCCCGCACTCTCTAAAAGATTTAGCCCTCATTCATAACTGAATTCACCCCTTAGACTTCTTAGCTAATTGCTGAGTTATATTTTGCATTTACAGAAAAGATGCTACTATCCTGTCTTAATTTACGCTAGCACAACAAATAGGTAGTAAATCAAGTGGGGGACCATTCCTCTGGCCTATTCATTTACTCAGGTTGTGCTGCCTTATGTTCGGACTTTATTGCCATTAGGATAGCTGTATGAACTCTATTGTCACTCTCTATCAGCGTATAGGCTTAGTGCCGCTGATTATTCTCGGATTAATATTAGGTATCCTGATCGGTTGGCTTGCGCCCGGTGTCGGTATTGCCTTAGGCCTACTCGGGACTTTATTCGTCGGCGCGCTAAAAGCCGTTGCCCCTATTTTAGTATTTGTACTGGTTATAGCCGCCGTCAGCAGCCACCGCCAAGGCAGCCAAGTGTATGTGAAGCCTGTGCTCATCATGTATATCTTCGGCACCTTTTTGGCCGCATTGACCGCCGTTACCGCCAGTTTTATGTTTCCAACCGATCTGGTCTTGGTGAATAGTACGGTCGAGCAAATCCCGCCAGCCAACCTTAAAGAAGTCCTCACTACCCTGTTAATGAACTTGGTGGCCAACCCGGTTAACGCGCTTGCCAATGCCAACTATATGGGAATCTTAGCGTGGGCGCTCGTGATAGGTTTCGCCCTGCGTCAAGCGAGCGATTATACTCGCAGCATGGTAAGCGATTTTGCGGAGGCCATCTCACAAGTGGTAAAGTGGGTCATCGCTTTTGCCCCACTTGGTATCTTAGGATTGGTCGCAAATACGGTAGCTGAAACCGGTTTTGACGCTTTATTTGGCTACGCCCGTATCTTGGCCGTATTGGTCGGCTGTATGCTATTTATTGCTTTGGTCGTCAACCCAATCATCGTAGCGGTGAAAACTGGCAAAAACCCATATCCTTTAGTCTTCACTTGCTTACGCGAGTCGGGTATCACCGCCTTTTTTACCCGCAGCTCTGCCGCCAACATTCCGGTTAATATGAACTTGGCGAGCAAATTGGGTCTGCACGAAGACACGTACTCGGTGACGCTACCGCTAGGCGCGACTATTAATATGGCCGGTGCTGCGATTACCATCAACGTATTAACTTTAGCCGCTGCTCATACTTTAGGTATTGAAGTGACCTTCGCTTCTGCCCTATTACTCAGTGTTGTGGCGACGATTAGTGCTTGTGGGGCTTCAGGAGTGGCCGGTGGCTCATTGTTACTAATTCCACTAGCATGTAGCTTATTTAGTATCCCCAATGACCTAGCCATGCAAGTGGTCGCTATCGGCTTTATCATCGGGGTCGTACAAGACTCGGCTGAAACCGCGCTGAACTCGTCTACTGACGTGTTATTCACGGCGGCGGCAGATCCAAAATACGCCCGTTAGTATTGGTATAGTGAAACAATA
>Ga0208015_1000673_pt1 | contig 15556 bp, 11 predicted proteins | sample 26BtaG_FD_184101 | JGI IMG/M metagenome (GOLD analysis project Ga0208015, IMG submission 184101) | Marine viral communities from Cariaco Basin, Caribbean Sea - 26B_WHOI_OMZ_CsCl (SPAdes) (version 2) | ecosystem: Environmental > Aquatic > Marine > Oceanic | place: Caribbean Sea: Cariaco Basin...
GGAAACACTTGCAGAACACCTTAGCTATATAGCGCTTTAACTTCAGTGATTTAAGGCTGATGTGTTATAGGGATGTGTTAGAGACAATGCTATACTAAGTTTATACTCCTAATACGCTATAGCAGCGTGGTTTACTCAGTACTCTCATGAAAAGAACCTCGGCTCCCCAACGCTTATTTACTTTTTACTCTCTAGCTTTGCTGATCATGCTAGGGATGTATTATTTATTAGCGTATGACGCCGAGGTAGGTGAACAAAAGATTCGTAGCCAAGAGGCATTCTCACGGCTATCACATGAACTAGAAGAGCATAGAGCCAATAACCAAACTGACCTCAAACCGCTATTAAAAAAACCTTTTATAAAGAATACTAGCTATCAGCTTATTCTCATATCTCCCTCTGGTCAGACCTATATTCATGACTATTATCGCAGCGATGATACTCACCTTAAAACGGTCGCTTTACCCGACCTGTTACCTCGCCATAAAACCAATCTCTATAGTTTAGACAACAGCAAACTTTCCGGCTGGATAGACTTGGATGACGGCTATCAGGTCTATGTCAATCTGTACCATCAACCTATCAGTCTTAATTGGATGGCCTACCGTTATTGGGTGCCTGTTTCAGTGTTTATTCTGCTGCTCATGGTGGGCTTAGGGTTTGTTTTAAAAAGACGCAATGAGTGGGAGCGGCTTATTGACTATACCGAAAGCCTTTCGTTATATTCGAAAGAAAGCTACGCGGCTCCTCCTTTTATTGATCAAAATGTAGCGACAGAATTTTTACGGATGGGCCATGCGCTCAGTCGTATTAACTATCAATTGCATAAAACCTATCGCCGCTCACAATTGTTAAATCATCGTTTAGAGCGTCTGATTGACCATGCGCCATTACCGATGCTCACCATCAAGCGTAATGGGCAAATAAGCTTTGCTAATCAGCGATTTGAGCAAGTATTTGCCACGACTTTTCAGCGCAATGTGATGTATACGCTGACCGACTTCTTTACGGGTATAGACAAGGTCACGCACCAAACTTTAAGCAAACTCGCCACGCAGCGGGTGACCCGCACCCTATTAATCGATAGCTTAGAAGATGGACAACGCTATCAGTTGCATATCATGCCTTGGTTTGGAGAGCACGGTCAGATTTATGGGTTTACGGGTATCCTTAATAATATCAATGCACTCACTGAGCAATTGACCGAGTCTGAGCAACAACGGCAGCAGCAGCAAGCCCGCTTGGCAGACTTCGATAAGTTATGGTCTATCATGGGGCACGAGTTAAGAACGCCCCTAAGCGGTATGATTGGGATGTTAGATTTGCTGCGTTTGGAAAATTTAAACCCTTCGCAAGCTGAGACCGTGACGACCCTGAAGCGTGCCAGCCAATCTATGCTATCGCTATTAAACGGCATGTTGGATATGGCTAAAATTGATGCTGGTAAACTCAAGGTAGAGTTAGAGCCGGTAGATGTATTGGCGTTATGCAAGCAAATTTGTGAGCTTATGGTGGGCAATGCGCGCCGGCAAGGGATTGAGTTGCATTACTTTTTTGACCCGCAATGTCCTCGCTATTTGGCTACGGATGTGGGGCGCTTACAACAAATTCTCATGAACCTAATCAGCAATGCTATTAAGTTTACTAAAACGGGGTATGTGGCTTTAATTATAGAGCCGATGACCACGCATGATTCTCGCTACGTGCCACCGAGCTGCGCTCATAAATTCTCTAATGATAAGCCCAGCCATAAAACCGCCAATCGTCTAGATATTAATGATGCCAGTAATACTATTAATGCCCGCGCTACGACCTTAACTGAGTCTTATAAAACCGACTTGCTAGAGACCACTGCAACCACCACAGCGCCTACTGCCGAGCAACAATTAACCCTAGCAGATGAGCATCTATGGCTGTGCCTTAGTGTCAAAGATACGGGGATTGGTATTGAAGAAGAAGAGCGTACCAAGCTGTTTTCTTTCTTTAATCAAGCCAATGACTCTATCAGTCGGCAATTTGGTGGGTCCGGATTGGGATTGGCTATCTCGAACAGTTTTGCGCAGTTATTGGGTGGGTTTATCCATTTAGACAGCACGCCTAAAGTAGGCAGTACTTTTAGTATTTGCTTGCCCAGACATCGCCCTTCTTTTCAGCCGGTCTATCTGTTCAATACGGATCTGTCACAAAACTGCCTAATTGCTTTCGTAAATGATGAAATCAGCGCCCGTTATTTACGCCAATTGTGCAACCACCTACTGCTGTCCGCCTTAATACGTACCAGCATAGATGACACTAGTGTCGCTAGTATCAATGCCCAACTGACTCGAGTCGCGGCAGCTAGGCTACGACCGATTATGCTCATCGATTATGAGCTGCATCAGCAAAGTAACCTAGCTGACCTAAGCGCGTTGGCGCAGTTACAGCATTATGACTCCAGTCCCAAAATCTTATTAAGCATGATGCCCGAGCGCGGTATTGCTTCACAAATCATCGCTCAGTTTGATGGTTTTTTAGCCAAACCCTTAGATATTGGTTATCTGGTTTCTGAAATGACGCGTCTCTCGCAGCGTGCTAATAAGCCGCTATTTTATCAATACTCATCAAGCCAGGCAGCCGAACCAAATCACTTATTGGGCCTGCTACAAGATAACCTTTCAACGCCTGTAGCAACAGAAAAACATAAGGCATCAGAATCTAGCTTAGCCCCTATTTTAGACCTTACTCTAGACGCTACTCCAAATACTGATACTAAGCCAAGTACTGAGCCCACGCCCGACTCTAAAACTAGCCCGTTGATTTTAGTCGCTGAAGATCAGCCTATGAATCAAAAGGTAGCTTGCAAGATGCTAGAAAAACTCGGTTATCGCTCTTTAGTAGCAAATAATGGTGAAGAGGCGATTCAACTGCTTGAGCAACATCGCTCTGAGATTCAGCTGATTTTAATGGACTGCCGTATGCCCATCCTCGATGGGATTAGTGCTACCAAAACCATCCGCAGTACCCAAGATACTATTCCTATCCTAGCTTTAACCGCCAATGACTCAGAAGAAGATCAGCTAGCGTGTATGCAGGCAGGCATGGATGGCTTCTTAGCCAAACCGCTCAAAAAAGACAAGCTTTCAGCTATGCTAGCGGAGTTTCTACCCCATAATTAGCCTTTTTGGCGCATAAAAAAGCCCATCGGTATCATCTACCAATGAGCTTAGACATCTAATACTAATGGTTCTACTTTTAAAACAATCCTAGCCTTAAACCTTATTTATCAAAACCACTTGGCCGCAAAACAGACTACGGCAGCCTAAGAAGCTGCCTTCGTCGTAAAAGTAATCGTTCTATTCTGTAAGTCACGACCATTAACCATAGCTGAGTAAGTCACGCGATAGCTCTGATTCGGTGCCAAAGCGGTCATGGGCATGAGAATGACTTGATTGGGGGTGAGCAACTTATGCAAATCGTTAGCACTGGTTAAATCTTTAAGCGCAATCTCACGGTTGGCGGCATCAGTCATCTTGTAATTAGTCACCGTCAGCTTGCCATTACCCAAAATATAAATAGGTTGACCAATAGGCTCACGCGCTAAGTCACGGCCATTATTACCAAATGGATTGGGCGACTCATGAGTGAGCTCATACTGCGTCCCCACGGTGCCATCACAAGGATAATTCAGTATTTGCGACGTAGCAGGGGTAGCTTGGTTCGCCGGATTCGCCAAAACAAATTCCAACACACTGCCTTGTCCAGGCGAGGTCGAGCCGTCTGATAAGGGCAGGGGGTTTTTTAAAGGAGAGCGACCATAACTGACCCCAATCTCTGTCAATTCAGGGCTAAGCAAACTCGCCATATGGTAAGGGGCGGCTAGCAGACTATTTAAACTGCTAAGCGCGATTTTCTGGTCGCCATATTTCTTAAAATAGGCATTGTTATAGCGGAAAAAAGACAAATCTTCGGTCACGGCGCGATAAGCATAGTTAACCGCTTTAGCTTGGCTGCCTAAGGTGTTGGTGGCGACTCGATCGGTCACTTCTATCCCTGAATAATAGGGATTGGCGCTACCACTAACCCCATCTACGGCATATTCAAAATGGCCTTGAAAGTCATTGCTACTATATTGCGCCATATGCAATAAATAATTGGCATGGTTATTAGCAGCTTGCGTGAGCCTTGACTCTACTGTGACCGCCCCAAAGCCGCAGGTGTTCCGGCGTTGGTTTAAACGCTCAATTACTGCCTGCTCACTCTGACTGACTTGTACCTGGTTAGGGCTAGAGGGAGCATCAGGAGAAGTTGAGACTTGATTGTCTTTGCTAGCCCCATCTTTAGGTTTATTAACGGTAGGCTGGGTAGCACTCCCCCCATCAGAGCCGCCACACCCTATAAGTAGACCACTAACTATAGCGATCGTGAGAGCACGAGTGACCGACAGCTTTAGTACCGGTATTGACGATGTCATAAGAGAATTCCTATAAAAATGAAAGGCCGTCTAATAGAGACTGCCATGTGATCCCTCACATACAATAACCGTAAGCTATCGTTTACTAGGTCAGTGGATCGCTTAAGGCTTCATAAAGCCATTTTCCGCCAAGAAAGCTTCTGTCAATCCTGAGCCATTACCATGAGTGCTGTTCTCATTAGCTGTTGGCTCTTTTTTTAACAATAAACGCTCGAGATAACGGGCAACCACATCCACTTCAATATTCACTTTGCTACCGATTTGCCAGTGTTTGTCTATATTGGTCACTTGCGCCGTATGCGGAATAATATTCAAGCACACCACATTATCTTTGACCAGATTAGTGGTCAGGCTAATACCATCTACCGTCACTGAGCCTTTGGTCGCGGTGTAATGGGAGAGGTTATGCGGCAATTCAATCTCAAAATAGATAGAGCGCGCGTCCTGACGACGCACCCGTACAATACCTACGCCATCCACGTGACCTGAGACAATATGACCGCCAAAGCGAGTCGTCGGCAGCATCGCCTTCTCTAGGTTAAGTGCATGACCCGTTTTCCACTCATGCATCGCGGTCTTAGCCAAAGTTTCACGTGAGACGTCCACGCTGTAGCTTTTATCCCCTAAGTCTACGACGGTTAAGCAAATACCGTTTGAGGCGATGGAGTCGCCCAACTTCACATCAGCAAAGTCCAAATCGGCGGCGGTAACTGTCAGGCGAATATCCCCTCCTACTGGAGATAAGGACTTGATAACACCCACACTTTCAATAATACCAGTAAACATAGCTATCCTTTATAACACGCTAAAATAGAAGGTTAAGCTCTATTATAGGACTAATACCTTGGGACGGACTGACTTTTTGGCAGGCTAATGTGCTACTAGGGTATGACGGTATAAGATGGTTTGATTAACCCTTAATCAACCCATTTCCTCTACTAACAATTACTATGCTAATAATGTTGATCATTAACGAACTGCCTAACTTATTAAGATAACAGATTAGCGTCAGCACACAACCTTAAAATAAACTCATTTAATTATAGTACAACTGTACACTAATAGTAGAAAAAGCCAGTGAACTACCCTTATATTTTGCTAATTATTGACCATAAATTGGCTCTAGCTAGGCTATAAAACGAGTGATGCCTTGTGGATAACTTTATAGAAAACTATAAAACCAGCTACGTTTTCACGTGAAACTTAAACTTATCCACAGCTAGTTAAGTGTTTAACCATGCAGTTGCAATGATTTCATTTATACTAATACAACCTATATAAATCAATGCTTAGCGATCAATTATAAGGCTGAAAAGTCTTTTTTTAAGGTTCCACATGAAACAAAGTTATCCACAGTTCCACGTGGAACCTTATTTTATAGCCCCTATAAAGGTATAAACAGCTGTCCTGTGGATAGTTTTTTTAAGTTGTTCACAGGCACGATAACGCTATGGCCATACCTTAAACAGCAGCAATAATAAAGAGAGGTAGAATAAATATTAGATGACTACGGCAGAGGAAGAGAGGAGCAACAGCAGTTAAGCATCGAGTGATTTGAATAACAAGATGCCGCTATATTTAGCAGAATAATCGATGAGTATTTTCTAAATGAGTCGCTAAAAGATGAGAGATTAATCGGCCTACAAAGGGGTGAAAACCAACTTTAGGTCATTGCCTATAGCCTCATGAGACTGACAATGATAACGCCGTTGTGTAGCTAGGTTGGTCAAAGATAAATCTACCATGGGTCTTGCAGTATTGCCTAAGATACAAGGGGCTTGATACACCACTAACTCATCGACCAAGCCTGCCGCAATAAAGCTACCTGCGACTTTAGCCCCCGCCTCAACCAGCACGTCATAACATTGATACTCGCTGACTAGGGTCTTAAGTAAAGCCAACAGGTTATCTTCTCGCCAAAATAGGGTATCGGAATTATGACAAATCGTATAATCCCTATCGGCATTTAAGCGACTGCGACGGTCTAATACCACGATTTTAGGTTGCGGTATTTGCGCTACAGCGATACCAAGTTGTTCCGAGCGGACGTTGAGGCTTGGGTTATCCGCAATGACCGTCTCACTACCCGTGATAATCGCTGCACTGCGCGCTCTTAGCCGCTGCACATCCGTACGGGCGGCACTACCCGTAATCCATTTAGACTCGCCTGACGCCATAGCGGTACGGCCGTCTAAGCTGGTGGCTATCTTTAAACGCACATACGGCAGTCCGGTACGCATAGCCTTAAGAAAGCCTGTGTTAAGCGCTTCTGCCTGGGCTTGCATCACCCCAGTGACCACTTCGATACCTGCAGCTTGCAGCATCGCAATACCGCGACCGGCGACGCTAGGATTAGGATCCAGCCCAGCGACTACTACTCGCGCCACCTTTGCTACAATCAATGCCGCGGCGCAAGGAGGCGTCCTACCCGTGTGACTGCAAGGTTCCAAAGTGACGTAAGCACAGGCGCCATGCGCTTGCTCACCTGCCTCACGTAAGGCAAAGACTTCAGCATGCGGTTGTCCCGCTTTAGGGTGAAAGCCTCGACCGATAATCTCACCGTCTTTGACAATCACACAACCTACTGCTGGGTTGGGTCGCGTCGTAAAGAGACCTTGGTCAGCAGACTCTATAGCCAGCGCCATATAATAAGCATCTTCAGGGCGAGTCAAGCCATTAGTAGCGGTCGTGGTAGGCAAGCTAGTGGGAGTAGAAGGAGTAACGGCTGACATGAAAGCTCTCAGGAATAGGAGAAGAATAAGATTGAACGAAGAGTAGCACAGGTTATTTCGGGTATAGCTGCTAAACCAAGCTAGCGTTATAACGCCTCATCGGGTCGGATATTGGCCAACTCTTGACGAAAGGCATCGATATCTTGAAAGTCCCGATAAACACTGGCAAAACGCACATAAGCCACATCATCTAAGTCTTTTAACTCACTCATAACGATTTCGCCCAGTACTTTGCTGCTAATCTCGCGCTCGCCCATCTGCCGGACCCGTTTCTCAATGCGGCTGATCATGCCTTCTTGTTCATCGATAGTTACCGGGCGCTTTTGTAGCGGTAAATAAATAGAGCGGCGCAGCTTTTCATTATCATACGGCTCTATTTTGCCGCTAGACTTGATAATACGCGGCATCACCACCTCGACCATCTCAAAAGTGGTAAAGCGATCTTGGCACTGGCTACACTGACGGCGACGGCGGACTTGCGCGCCTTCTGCGGCGAGTCTTGAGTCGATAACCTTAGTTTCTGAAGCGTTGCAATAAGGGCAATGCATGGCGATTCCTATAAGTTCGCTACTGTCAAAAGACAGGCTTACAACAATGAGGGGAGGGCTGATAGTAGGGCAATATGGACCAAGCTATTTGCCAATACAAAAGCTACCAAAAATCTTACCCAGTAAATCATCAGCGCTAAATTGGCCGGTGATTTCGCCTAGACTGAGTTGAGCTTGACGCAGACTTTCCGCGACCAATTCACCGGCCGCATAGACCGTCAGCTGCTCATGAGCATCTGCTAAATGGCCGGCGGTACGCTTTAACGCATCGATATGGCGAGTACGCGCAATCATACTATTTTCAGGCGGATGAAAGCCTACCTTATCACATAGGGTGTCGATTAGCGTCTCGATACCTGCCGCAGTTTCACATGAAACATTGACTTGTTGATAAGCACCGTGCATCACTACCCCAACTTGTGAACTGGCAGCTTGCGTAGGCAGTAGGTCCGATTTATTGCCAATAATGAGTAAGCGTTTTTCTGCTGGTAACTCACCAAATAATTGCTGTGCTAAGACTAGCGGATCCGCATCTCGAGTCACATCATAAACTAATAGCAACAGATCAGCTTGCTCGATAGCCTTGCGCGCTCGCTCAATGCCAATGCGTTCCACAGTATCCGTAGTGTCGCGTAACCCTGCCGTATCCGTTAAGTGTAGCGTCAGCCCCTTAAGGACTACTGTTTCTTGCAACGTATCGCGCGTGGTACCAGCCACTTCTGTGACGATAGCCCGCTCTTGCCCCGCCAAACGATTGAGCAAGCTAGATTTGCCCGCATTCGGACGGCCGGCTAACACCACATGAATGCCATCGCGTAATAACTGACCTTGCTCTGCAGTGGCTAATACCTGTTGGATTTGTGCTTGCACATCTTGGACTTTACCCTCGATGACACCGTCTGATAAGAAGTCCACATCTTCTTCTTCCGGGAAGTCTATGGCGGCCTCAACATGCAAACGCACGTGTATCAATTGCTCGAGCAATTCATTAATCTGCGCTGAAAATTCGCCCGTTAATGAGCGAATAGCACTGCTAGCAGCAGCGGCACTGGTGGCATCGATAGCGTCAGCAATAGCTTCCGCTTGCAGCAAATCCAACTTATCATTTTCAAACGCTCGGTAAGAAAACTCCCCAGCCCCTGCCTGTTTTGCGCCCAATTCAAAGGTACGCGCTAACAATTGGCTCTGTAGAATCATCCCGCCGTGGCCTTGTAACTCGATGACATCTTCACCCGTAAAAGAGTTTGGCCCTTTAAAATACAGGACTAACCCTTCATCCAGCACTTCCCCTTTCGCCCCATAAAAGCGGCAAAAACTGGCTAGACGTGGGGTGAATTCCGTCTTTTTAGTCAATGCACAAGCAATAGCATACGCTTTAGTACCTGATAGCCGAATAATACCCACACCGCCACGCCCTAGCGGGGTCGCTATCGCAGCAATGGTCGGTAAGGACGTTACAGACTCTAGGGTAGAATCAGTGGCAGCGTCATTTAAAATAGCAGTCACAAGCACTCTCATCAGCAAGCAAATGAGCCATTATAAACAGCTGCTCGCGTCCTGACAAAGTAAACTCAAGTATTCGTCACTTTTGCTCAAGGTATTGCGTCAATATAGCTTTACAGTCATAGCAGCCAGTAGGTTGATACCATAAAAAAAGCCACCGCAATCGCGATGGCTTTCTTAATTATTACTGCTGAATAATCGCAGCACTCTAGAACAACAAGCTTAACTTAGTACTTTAACCGTTTTGCGTTTCTGCTCTTCTTCTACCTTTTTATTGACGATATATTGCTGCGTCATACTAAATAGGTTGTTGACTGTCCAGTAAAGTACTAGACCGGCTGGGAAAAACAGCATGAAAGCAGTAAAGATAATAGGTAAGAATTTCATTACCTTAGCTTGCATTGGATCGGTTGGTTGTGGGTTTAATTGCTGCTGAGTGAACATCGAAGCACCCATTAATAGCGGCAGGATAAACCAAGGATCCATCGCTGATAAATCTTGAATCCATAGAATCCAAGGGGCGTGACGCAGCTCCACACTCTCAACCAAGACCCAATATAGTGCTAAGAAAATAGGCATCTGTAATAAGATCGGTAGACAACCCGCCATCGGGTTCACCTGCTCTTCTTTATAAATAGCCATCATTTCTTGCGACATTTTCATACGATCGGCGCCATGCTCTTCTTTAAGCGCTTGTAATCTTGGCGCGATAGCTCGCATTTTTGCCATAGAGTAGTAGCTCTTATTCGAGAACCACATCAAGGCTATTTTTACTAAGATGGTCAGGACAATGATTGACCAACCCCAATTGCCGATAACTTTATGAATGCCATCTAGTAAGGCAAATAAGACCTTCGAGATCGGCCATAACAGACCATAATCAACCGTCTTATTCATACCAACGGCGACATCTTTAAGCTCTGATTGAACTTTTGGACCCGCATATAAGGTAGCAGTTAGAGTCGTCTGTTTGTTCGGTGCGATTACGATGGGCTGGCTGTTAAAACCGATGAAATAGTCGCCACCCGTCTCACGGCTAAAGAACTGACCCGTGAAGTTTTCTGGCGTCCAAGCTGACACGAAATAGTGCTGTACGATGCCAACCCAACCTTGATCGCTAGTTGCCGTCACTTTGTCATCGTTAAACTTACCAAACTTCAGCTTGTTATAAGGGTCGTCAGGAGTACCCCAAGCGCCGCCTAAATAAGTCGCCATGCTTAGCGCGCCTTTATCAGACATACCCGGGTCTTTACTGTCATCGCGTTTTAGCTGCGCAAACAATTGACCTTCCCAAGGAGCACCTGAAGTATTTTTGATGGTATAGCTCACATCAATAGGATACTTGTCTTGAGTAAAGGTAAAGGTCTTCGTAATGGTCACGCCATCTTTTTGATAGGTGAGCGGCACGGCTAAGGTTTGTTGTCCCTTTTCCATAACATAAGTAGAGGCACTGTGCTGATAATTAGCACGGCCTTCTGCCGTATCAATACCGTCTTTACCAATTAAACCTGACTGCGCGATATAAACACGGTTGCTGTCATTTTCTAACAACACAAACGGTTCTTCGCTGTCTAAAGTCGCGTCATATTGCTTAAGCGCTGCGTAGACAATATCACCACCTTGCGGATTGATATGAATATCGTAGCGATCGGTAGTGACCTTAATAAGACCAGCGTTAGTCTCAGGTTTCGCTATCGCATCTGTTCCTACGACAGTGCCCGTTGGGGTCGTCTGTACAGGCAGATCACCCGTAGGCGCACCGGCACTAGCACCGGCTGTCGATGGAATATCTGAGCCAACTGTCACTGCACTTTCGGTGGCCGCCTGAGTTACTGGCGCATTGGCATAATCATCTCGCCAAGCCAAAATCAGCAGATAAGCTGTGATCAACATCGCAATGATGATCATCACTCGAAATATCTTTTGCATAGAGCATTCCTAGAGTTAATTAGGGCATGTAATACGAGTCGCAGCTCACCCTTTATTGCTTACTTTCGTGGTTGCTTGTCAGTGGCATACTAAAGGGCTAAACCACAGCAAAGGCCTTAGCGACGTCCATAACGGCTAATACCAGCGCTACCCAATCAAGTATAAAAAAGGGGCAAATCACGTGCATTCATATAAAATGGTGCTTATTTTACTAAAAAAACGACAGAATTGATACTGACTCTCAACGTGAGCAACGTGTTAGCTGTAGGTTGACCCTTTACTAGTAAGGTTCATACAGCAATTAAGTGGTGTCAGATCACGCCAAAAACCTCGCCAATCGTTCACCCGCTAGCTTCTGCGCAGTATTATCCCAACGCTATCTGATGACCTTCTGCTAACTCTTAAGCACATAACTGCTAACAAATTAATCTTCAGTGGGTTTTATCCTGCTCGTAGCAGATGGTCTTATTATTAAAGTAGGTAGAGGATTCGGGAGGTTATGCATTGAGTGTAAGCGGAGTCTTAACGCTAGGACTAAGCAGATGGTTTAAACGAGCACGGTAGCTATTGTGGTCGATAAAAATATAGCGCTGATAGGCTAGGGGTAACTGACGCTCATCAGTAATGTAGATAAAGGTGTAGCGATATAACGGCACAGGGACGAAATCAATGCCATGGCCGCCCCAAGGATGACAGCTGCAAATTCTAGCAAAAGTTAACCGGCCGCCTTGCCAAGGGCCATGCCAAGCTAAGGCTTGTCGACCATATTCTGAGCAGGTCGGATAATAACGACAGCGAGCAGGTAATAAAGGGCTTATAAATAATTGATAGCCTCGAAACAATCTATCAAAAAATAAATAGAAAATTTTATTAAATGATTTTTTTAAAGATTTCATTTATTATTTTTTTTAAGTTTTTTAAAGATGGCTTTTATTTCATTATCTAGTTCTTTATTATCCAAATCATTAATAGGTTTTTTAACTATAAAAACGATGTCATAAGATTTCAATTGTGCAGCACAATGACGAAATTGTTCTCTAATATGGCGCTTAATTCTATTTCTTTGTACTGCCGTAGGGACTTTCTTTTTAGTAATAGCCATGCCAATACGCGCTAATGATTGTTCATTACTGCGGATAAAAGCCATTAAATGAGCTTGATGTAACTTGCGTTCTGTCCCATCAAATACTAAACGATAGGCGGTTGGGGTTAGCAAGCGCTGCGCTTTAGTAAATTTATAAGTAGATAAATCTACTAGCGTAGGAGCCAGTATTGAGTCAGCAGAAGTAGGGACGGTAGAAAGGGTGTCGGGTGCAGAGAGCGAGGTCATTGGCAATATCTTTTATGAATGATAGGAAGAAGGCAAACTAGAACGAGGCACCACAATAAGTGATAGGGAAATTAAATAAAGGGTCATTATGAAAATTGTCATTATAAATTAACACAATTCACAACTACTGCGAGCCATGTCTACTGAAAATATTTCGTAAAAACAGCCCAAATATACAAATAACAGCCATAAAAAAACGCCCCGAAAGGCGTTTCAATAATGAGGCAACCATTGGGCTGCACTGCATTAGACTCGTGCTATACCGTTAGGCGATGACGACCTTTGGCGCGGCGACGAGCTAGTACTTGACGGCCTTTTTTAGTAGCCATGCGAGCACGGAAACCATGTGTGCGTTTGCGCTTAATAACGCTTGGTTGGAAAGTACGTTTCATAACTCACCTATGTGAACAGTTAACTGAAAAAATTGTAATAACGCGAAATTATAACACTGCCCTTTTATTCGGTCAATGAATTATTAAGTATTAACCCAAGCAACGTTCAGTTTTAGTGTCTCAGCCATTGTCTTTTTTTAAAATTTTTAGTGATTTCCCTAGCCGCTTGTTGAGCTATTACCAGACCCATTTTTTCACTATTACACTAGGGTAGGGGAGGGCTATTACTAAGATAGATTGCTGAAAGTAAACACTAATTCTTAAGATTACCTAGTACTTACCTGAGCTTATAGGATCATCAGTAGTCGTCTGTCAGCTAGTTTCCTAATCACTAATCACTAATCACTAAGTTATTATCAATCGATATTAGATATTGAGTTGGTCGTCTTGTTGGTTAATCAAACTAGAGAAGATGTGTTTATAGCCTCCTTAGCGGTTGTTACATTTTAAACTTTATCCAGTCAGATTGTTGTATCTAGTGTCTGTGGTATAGGGTAGTAACCCTCTGTTGTAGCACTCTTTTACCAGCTAATTGACTAACCGTGATCAAGAAGTATTTTCTTAATTATCTGAAGTTATCCACAGAAGAGTACTGACCCTATAATAACTAATTAATAGTATTTCTTGTTATTGTTAGGGAGTTAATAATCTGGGGATAAGTCAGTATTATCTATATTTTACAGTACTTTACGCTATGGATAAGTCTGTGGATAGCCTGTGGGTAATATAGGGATAAGTCGTGATTTAAAGTTATCCCCAAAGTTATCCACAAAGTTATCCACAAAAAATAAGGTTTTTATCCACAGGCAAAATGTGTTACATTGCCCCCTCTCCTAGCCATACGAAAATTCAGGATCGCTAACTAACATTCGCGGTAACCCTTATGGGTCGCTATGCGCTGGTATTTGGATAAGGTGAAAGGACTAACAACGCCATAAGATTCGCTAGGGTTAAGACGCTCTCACAGACTGAATTAGGCTGTATAAAATCCCTAGGCTTAGTGCGTTTACTGTAAAAAGCTGTTTGAAAGATAAGTGCTTACCAGCGTATCTAAATTGATTAACCAATAAAATTATAGGGTAGAGTGAGTGGCATGATGGAAGCAGCGTTGCTATGGGACAAGTGTCTTGATGATTTAAAATATCAAGTCAAGCCCACTGTGTTCACGATGTGGTTAAGGCCCTTATCTGCGCAAGTTGAGGGGGAGACTTTTATCATCCGCGCGCCCAATAATTATTTTGTCGATTATGTACAAAAAAACCATTTGCAGGCTATCGAGCAGTTGGTCATCAAGCACAGTGCTGAGCAAATAAAACAGGTCATTGTGCGAGTAGACAATGTGAGCTCGGCCAGCGCAGAGTCAGAAGCGCAAGCAGATTCTCCGTTTGCTGATACTACCAATAACACCTTTGCCAATGAGATGCACACCAGTGCGCCTGCTAGCACCTACGCTAGCTCAACGTCGCCGACCAGCACTATGGCGGCTGGGGTAGACCCTACCGCCAGTGGTCAGATATCGTCAGCAGATGCTAAGTCCCTTAGTTATCTAAATGCCGATTTCACCTTTGATACTTTCGTTACGGGTAAAACCAATAACTTAGCTTATAAAGCCTGTTATGAATTAACCAAGCGTCAATCGCAAAACCGTCATAACCCTTTATTTATTTATGGCCCATCGGGTTTGGGTAAAACTCATTTAATGCATTCTGTGGCGCATAGATATTTAAAACAAAATAGAAGTTTTTATTATTTCACTTCTGAAAAATTTATTAATCAATTAGTTTATTCTTTAAGAAATAATAAAATAGAAGAATTTAAGAAAAAAATTAAAAAAGTAGATTTATTAATTGTTGATGATATTCATGTATTAGCAGGCAAAGTAAAAAGCAGTAATGAATTTTTATCTTTATTTGCAGATTTCACTACTGGCGATAAACAAATCATTTTGGCATCTGATCGCCATCCGTCACAATTAACTGAGTTTGATGAGCGCTTTCGCTCGCGTTTCTCTTGGGGCTTATCCGTTCCTATTGAGCCGCCAGAAATTGATACCCGCATGCAAATCTTGCAAAAGAAGGCGACCTTGTTGGGTATCGATTTGCCCAAAGAGTGCGCGTTATTCATTGCGCAAAATGTGGTCTCAAACGTGCGGCGGTTGGAAGGCGCACTAAATCAAGTCGTCGCCAATGCCAATTTGACCGGAGCGCCTATTACGCTAGAGATGGTGCAATACGCGTTAAAAGATATCGTGGCGATGCGGGTGCAAGCCGTCAATATGGACAATATCCGCAAGGTGGTCGCTGAGTTTTATGATGTGTCGGTCAAAGATTTGATGGGCAAAAAACGCACCCGCAGTATTGCCAGACCGCGGCAAATCGCTATGTCGTTGGCTCGAGAGCTTACAGGCGATAGTTTTCCTGATATTGGTCAATCGTTTGGTGGTCGCGATCATACGACCGTGATGCATGCTTGCGATAAGATTGCTCAGCTAAGAACAGAGGATCCAATCTTGGATAAAGACTATAAATCGCTGGCGATGATGCTACAGGCCGGGTAAATCTACCTGACCTAGTGAGAAACCTAAGCTCGGAGCACAGGCCTTAGTCGACTTACAGCTTAGGCAACTCAGTCAAATTCTGGATTATCTCCCTAGGGTTTTTAGCAGGTGTCGG
>Ga0208015_1000675_pt1 | contig 15522 bp, 13 predicted proteins | sample 26BtaG_FD_184101 | JGI IMG/M metagenome (GOLD analysis project Ga0208015, IMG submission 184101) | Marine viral communities from Cariaco Basin, Caribbean Sea - 26B_WHOI_OMZ_CsCl (SPAdes) (version 2) | ecosystem: Environmental > Aquatic > Marine > Oceanic | place: Caribbean Sea: Cariaco Basin...
CGTAATGACAGATATCGACAAACTCTCTACCAACACCTTGTAATCGCTCATGAATACCGACGTTTTTTTTAGCCATGCTTTTAGCTCCTATCAACTGGGATGTGGTTGACTGAGCCTGAGTCTGTGCAGCTCAGACCCTCTTATCCATTGGCGATTAGCACTCGTATGAGTCGCGGCTTAGCTGACAGCCAAACCAGCTGATTTTTCAGCCGCATCGACCGTTTGGCGAATGAGCGTGTTAATGGTCATCGGACCGACACCACCGGGTACTGGCGTATAAGCACTGGCGATATTTTCCACGCCCTGCATTTCGATATCACCAACGCCGCCATTATCGGTTGGGTGGAAACCTGCATCAATAACAACCGCGCCTTTCTTAATCCATTCTGCTTTAATCAACTCAGGCACCCCTACTGCCCCAACCACGATATCTGCGCGCTGAATATGAGTGGCCAAGTCCTGAGTTTTGGAATGGCAAATGGTGACGGTACAGTTGGCGTTCAATAGCATCATCGCCATTGGTTTACCCAAGATGGCACTGCGCCCTACTACCACGGCCTCCAAGCCTGACAGCTCAATATTATGATGCGCTAATAAATGCATAATACCTTGCGGGGTACATGAACCATAAGCGGATTGCTGCATCGCCATACGACCAAAACCAAGACACGTCACCCCATCGACGTCTTTTGCCAAATCGATTTGCTCAAAGCAGGCACGCTCATCAATATGGGCAGGTACGGGATGCTGTAGCAAAATACCATGCACATCAGGGTTATTGTTTAGCTCATCTATCTTTGCCATCAATTGCTCAGTAGTGGTCGCAGCTGTCATCTCGACGCGTATGGAGTCCATACCAACACGCTTACAAGCATTACCTTTCATCCGTACATACGTCGCCGACGCTGGATCATCACCGACCAATATCGTCGCAAGGCTTGGTGTACGTCCAGTTTTATCCTTGATGGCATCCACGCGGGTGCGCAGTTGCTGTTCTATTTGTTTGGCAAGGGCTTTGCCGTCCAAAATGGTGGCGGATGGTTGGGCAATAGACATAGTAACTCCAATAGAGGAAGCGTTAAAAAAGTAAAGACAATGCCCGCAATGACCTTGCACGCCTGTCTTTTGCTTGGGTAGTATTGAATGGACTGAACGTGTTTTTGCCTTTGGTATTGTACCTGTCTGCGCTATAGAATCCTAGCGTGTATTGAGGGTCAACCAAAAATTCACGCGTCGAGAATGAGACTTTAGGATAAATAAAAGAATTTCACTGGTTAATTATTAAGAGAAGGTTTTAGCTAAGTAGATACGTGAGCATGACTATTAACAGGCGTATAGCTTTAGAAGGTTTCAAGAAGAAAACGGCCTATTAGCATTTAATAGACCGTTTTATAACCTTTAAGAGCTTTAGATAGTTAAGTGAACTACAATCTAGTAGGTTTGTAATTCTAAGCCGACTGCGGCGCCAACATCACTGGATTGGCTATCAGAATCTACCGCCCACAGTCTGGTGGTAACCAGCGCTTTCGGCTGTAGTTGATGCTCCCACGCCACATCGATACCTGTCAGCTTATCAGTGGTAGGAAATGCTTGATTAATAGCTTCATCTGCTTGATTGACTTTTGCATACTGCACTTTAGCATTGATAAAATTGCGATTATCAAGCCATAGCCTGCCACCGAGCGCGATGCTTTCCGCATCACCGCCTAGCGCATATCCCAATGGATAGCCTTGCTGATAATACCCATCTGTATAAGTACCATGGTCATAAGAGACACCTCGAACTTCACCACTAGTGCGTGTATCTGTGTACTCCGCATACAGCTGATAAGGCTTACCGTAAGCACTAGAAGCATAGTCTGCGCCCGCTAGATACATATTTTTGGCAGGTAGTCCCCCTGCTTCATCCTCACCGACATACTGAGCATAAACGCCAGCAGGTACATTCACCAATGGTGCTAAATTTAAGCGTGCATCGAACCCACCAAGCTGATTAGCAGGATCTCCTTCATCATTACCACCATTATCTTTTGTTCCAAGTAAAGCATCACCGAATGAGCTTAGACTCTCCGGTCGGCCCTCACCGCCCCACATAAAGGTACGAGAAGCCCCGACTTCTAACCATTCCCAAGGACTAGCCGTCAGCCTTGCGCCAAACAGCTTAGCATCAGGAATTGCTTCATAATCTTCAAACTGACCAGCAAATAGCTGATACTGCCAAGGTCCGACCCACGATAAATATGGTGATGTCGGTGCAGATTGTTGGTCACGCTGCATGGTAAAACCTGCGACCGGCAAGCTTGCATCGCCTCGAATCAGGCTACCATCATGACCTGGTCCCCACCATGCTGGTATTTTACCCGCTATTAACCATTGATTGGCTGCTGTACCGGCGATATATGATCCTTCAAAACTGACATCACTATCATCATCGATAAGCTCATCGTTCTTTAAGTTGGCTTGTAAATTAAACTCCCAATTCGCTTCACTCAGCGATACGCCTACTGTCGCCTGTTGACCAGCGAGCTGATCATCTGCAAACGTTTGTGGGAGCGAATCGCGATTGGTCTGAACGTATAATCCTGCCGAACCTTTAACCAATGAATCACGATTTTGATTAAGCCTAGCCTGTACCGACTGTAGTATCTGCTGCTGCGCTGGCGTCTGGGCATTGGCCGTATTTACAGCGCGTTTGATCTCGTTAGCCGTCAGTGGCCAAGTACTGGTGCTAATCTGCACGACTCCTTGAGTATTCAGCCAGTCAAGATCTGCCTTAAGCTTTAGATCGTTCATATACAGGTTTTGTGCAGATGCCAACATCGACACTGAGGATAAGACACTCAAACCCAATAAAATGCTTAGCTTCTTGTACATGATCAAATACTCTTCGGTTATAAAGGGTTTATTATAAATGCCAATGGTTTATAAATGCTATCAGTCAAACGGCAATTTGCATTAACGTAACTAAATTTAACTTAACTCAACAACTGATATCTTATTGGTTATGTATATTCGCAAATACGCTATCAATTGCTTGTACTGTTTGCTTAATTTCGTCTTCTGTCAACGTTGGATGCACGAGAAACATCAAGCTGGTTTCGCCGAGCTGTTTTGCAACTGGTAATCTGCTTTCAGGACGTAAGTCTGTATTATCAAATGCTTTTTCCAGATAAACTTCAGAAGCGGATCCTGAAAAACAAGGCACCCCTAAGTCATTGATCTCTTCAATGATCCGATCTCGTGACCACTCTTTTGGTAGGTTGTCTGACTGCACATAGACGTAGAGCTTATAATAGGCGTGGGTCGAATCTGCAAACTGCGCTGACTCTTCTAATCTTGGTACAGAAAGATAGCCTTTTGCTTCCCATTTAGCACAGGCATCTAGTATGGTGTGAGCATTAGCCGTACGCTTGGCTGTCCACTCAGACATTCTCGTTAATTGAATGCGACCAAGCACCGCTTGCATTTCAGTCATGCGCCAATTAGTACCAAAACTTTCGTGTAACCAGCGATAGCCTGGTGGATGCTCGGTCTCATAGACCGCTGCATAGCTTTTGCCATGGTCTTTATAAGCCCACATTGTACGCCATAATTGCTCATCATTGGTGGTGACCATACCGCCCTCACCGCCTGTGGTCATCACTTTATCTTGGCAAAAGCTCCACGCACCAATATGCCCGATACTACCAACGCTACGACCCTTATAACGCGCACCGTGCGCCTGCGCACAATCCTCAATTACGTATAGATTATGCTGTTCTGCCAGTGCCATAATGCCATCCATATCACAAGGCCACCCTGCCAAATGCACGCAGACGATAGCTTTGGTCTTAGCCGTCAATACCGCCGCGATCGACTCAGGCGTGATATTACCGGTTGCCTCATCGACATCAGCAAAAACAGGGGTCGCTCCCGCATTGACAACTGATGAGATACTTGCAATAAAGGTGCGCGGCGTGACGATTACTTCATCGCCTGCGCCGATATCTAACGCTTGTAAGGCAACGTCTAATGCCAACGTACCATTACCCATCGCAATGGCATATTTGCTATCAGCCCATTTAGCGAACTCCGTCTCAAACTGACGACACTCTTGCCCTGTCCAGTAATTTACCTTGTTGGATAATAATACTTGACTGACCGCATCAGCCTCTTCTTGCGTAAAGCTTGGCCAAGGTGAAAATGGGGTGTTTAACATAGTTGCCTCGATGGTGCTTATTTATAATTGATGATTCATTGTTGAAAATTAATAACTTACAACGAAATACTTAATCTTGATTTTTTATTTATACTTTCTATTTATTGAGGGGTCTTGCAGGATTACCAACCACGACTGCGCCAGCTGGGACGTCTTTGGTAACAACCGCACCCATCCCAACAATGGCACCTTTACCAATAATTAATGGCTTATCGGGTGTGCCTTGTTTGATAACTGCCCCTGTGCCAATATAGGCATGGTCATGGATATGAATATTGCCATTGCAATTGACGCGCGGCGCAAAGGTGACATAATCACCAATCACGCAATCGTGTTCGACATAGCTATATAAATTGGCATGGAAGCATTTACCGATAGTCACATTAGCAGCGATAGTGACAAATGGACTGAGCGCAGCACCGGCAGCTATACTGACTGCATCCATAATTAAGGTGGTCGTTCCTTGCACTGTCCACAACGAGATACCATCTTGAATCAATTTATCTGCAATTTTTTGACGAATGCTGCTATTAGCAATGGCAATTAGGACAAACTTATCATCACTATCTATACTTTTAAATCTTGCATAATTCATCGCTGTATAGCCGTTAACATTAGCATCTTCATCTAATGCATCGTCAATAAATACGATTTGGCTATTTTCTTGATCATCTATTCTTTGTAATTGATCAACGGCTACCGGCATTAAGCTACGACCACAGCCTGAGGCACCGTAGACGGCAAATACTTTACTCATAGCTATTTTCTAAAGCGGACTGGTTTTGAGAACCCGTAAACTTACTCATTGTCGCTTCACCGTCAGCGCTAATACCATCTTTAACAACCACTTTTTTTACCGTCTTAAACAATATCTTGATATCTAACCATAATGATTGGTTATCTACATACCAAGTATCAAGCTCAAACTTTTTATCCCAACCAATCGCATTACGTCCATTCACTTGTGCATAACCCGTAATACCAGGGCGCACATTATGGCGACGTGCTTGTTCTTTACTATATAGCGGTAGGTATTCCATCAATAACGGGCGTGGTCCGACTAAACTCATATCACCTTTAACGACATTCCACAGCTCAGGTAGCTCATCCAAACTACTATTACGTAAGGCTTTACCAAAATCAGTTAAGCGCTCACTATCAGGCAAAGGATTGCCAGCACTATCTATGGCATCTTTCATCGTGCGAAACTTAACCATCTCAAACGGCTTACCGTCTAGACCCGGACGTGTTTGACGGAATAGCACTGGCGAGCCTAAGTTTTTTTTAACTTTATAAGCAGTGATGGCGTATACCGGAGATAAGGCTACTAAAGCTGTAGTCGCAGCAGTGATATCGAAAAGGCGTTTTATCATTTTTCTTCCTGTGACTCTACTATATAAATTATAAGCCCATCGCTTCTAGCATAGATTGATTGACAGCATCCACATCAAACTTTTCTTCTACCAATTGGCGTGATGCCTTACCCATTTCAATAATAAGCGCTGGATTAACAATAAAATATTCCATCGCAGCCGCTAATTCTTCTACCGCTTTAACAGGAACGAGATAACCATTATAACCATCAATCACTGTTTCACGACAACCTGGTGCGTCCGTCGTAATGATTGGGCGACCCATTGCCATCGCTTCTAGTACCGTGCGCGGTGTGCCTTCTCGATAAGAAGGCAATACATAAATAGAACTCGCTGCAATGGCTGGCTTCACATCATCAAGCTTACCCCAAAAGTTAAATAATCCTGCATTAATCCAATTATCTAGCTCCTGTTGCTCGATAGCATCAGGGTTATCGTCGATCCAGCCTACTAAGTCAAATTGAGCTTGCGGATATTTTTCTTTAATAATTTTAGCAGCTTGAGCATATTCGCGTACTCCTTTATCACCCAGCAATCGAGCTATCAATAGAAACCTAGGGATCAATATATCATCTATAGTGGCAAAAGGCTGGACACTATATTCTGATATATCAACGCCTGAACCATTAACAACGGTAGTTGAGGCATTAGGCGTTAAGATACCCATAGATTTAAATAATGCTTCGTCATCAGGATTTTGAAAAAACACTTTATGAGTCGTTGCTAAGGCTACTGAATAAAGTTTATGCATTATTTTTTGTAGATTAGACTTTTTATAGTCTTGTTCATCTGCTCCTTGAAACGCGTAACCAAGACCTGTAATCAGAGCAAAACGATGCGGCACACGAGCGAGTTTGGCTGCCAATGACCCATAGATGACAGGCTTAATGGTATAAGCTATCATATAGTCCGGTTTAATCTCTCTCACTAAGCGATATAGGGCTAGCAAGGTTTTTGTATCTGTGGCGGGATTAGTTCCGGTGCGCTGCATAGGTATATCATGAACGATATAGCCTAATGCTTCTAGTTGATCATGCTCCACTGGATAGTCATTAAATTCGGGTGCAGCGATATGGATCTCAAAGCCAGCTTGTTGTATAGCTGCAATCAATGCGCCACGAAATTTGAGGATAGAGGCTGGGTAGCTGGCGATTATTAAGAACTTCATTGATAAACCCTAGAATTTTTCACCTTATAGCTATTAAAAATATATATTAGCAAGTAAATCAAAACTGGCATAAACATCCACTTTTTCCTTGTTGCAATACCTAAATTTGCTGTAGTCATAGCGAGTATCGTACAGGTTAAAAAAACATAGACAAACAACTATAAATTTTTATCTTATACAAACGGTCGAAAACTGAATTTTGATTTAACTAAAATATAGATGAATAAAAATAAAATCGCTCACCTAATATAGAATGTAAATAATAAGATTTTGCGTCTACAGCATTTGACAGAGAATATAAATAGAAAGCTATTGAAGATAAAGCATGGTACAAAAAAATTAGTCTACAGCTATCAAACTCATATACAATCTAATCACTTATAAATTTATAATAACTAAGCTCCACACAACTAAACATCAATGATTTTTACTGTGTTTTTTAAAATTTCTTCGGGGGCGTTTAGTGGCTCATTAACCCAGTAATGCTCTCTATTCCAATAACCACCAGCTCCTAACAAAGCAACATGAGAAAAACCATAACTCATCTCGATAATATAGGGTATCCCAGAGTCTTTATCAATAACCACATCATAACCCATACAACTAGCACCAATCTTATCAGAAGCACTAAAACATAAGTCAATTACTTGACGTGTAACCAATTCCTTATTATAAAACAAATCGCCACCACCTGAAGCGCGAAAATCACTACCTCTCGACCTTCTTCCAATAAAACTGAGCTTATTCCCTACTACTACAATCTTCAAGTCAAATCCTGTGTTTACTATAAGAGATTGTATATAAAAATAATCACTTTCTTTATCTAAAGATTTTGATTTTTTTAATGTATTAGCAAAATCTGGAATTCTTTTTGTACGTGCTAAGACATCAGAAAACGACTTCAAAGATAAGACATTTGATTTGGTTTTAAAGGCAATACTTGGAACTGTAGAAAAACCACCTTTCTTAAACATCTTATCTGCATATTTCAAAACCGCTTTCTTCGATTCTAATAGCTTAACATTCTGTGATCCAGAACCACATCTTAGTTTTGCCACTACAGGTAAATCTGGACCACCTTCAAGCCATTTAAGTACACTTTCATAACTGAATAATACGAGTGAATCAGGAGCACTTATACCTAAAGAGTGGAGATAATAATCTTGCGCTACCTTATCGTCAAAGTGCCATGCATCCGCAGTGTCTGGAAACACTTTTAAACCAAGCGCCTTAGCAGAATTCAGTATAGACCTAGCAAAAATCATATCGCGTTTAGAGTAATGTGTAAAATGCCAGAAAATCGCATCGTATACATTTAAATCACGAATAGACTCTAATTTATAACAGTTAACAAACTCAAATTTAATACCATAGAGTTCACAACATCTAGCCCATTCAGACGACCAATGCCCTGAGTGTATTTTGCCATCATCTACATGTATCGCCACACGATATTTTTTCATAAAAACCCTTAGACTAAAGAAATAAAATCTTCATAAATAATATTATATTAATATAAACGACAGTAATAGTTAGAAAATTAAATTTTAACTCTTAAATAATATTGTGTTCTTTTAGTTTGTTCAGATAGTATTTCTCATAAATTTTACGATTGCGCTTTGAATTTAAAATTAGACTAACAGATTTAAGTCTAAGTCTTTTTAAATACCAGTTCAAATCTCTTTTATTTTTCCTAGCTGTATTGCGGTTACTTAAGAGAATCTGTCTATCACTTTCAGTTTTATTTAGATCAAACAAATCAATATTTTTTATATCCTTAATGATCTTATTTGAATCTTGACTTAGTATTTCCATTTTTTCAGGCCCTATATAGACCCACACCTCTTCAACGTCTATGATTATATTATTCTCAATAGTTAAAATAGGAACCAGTCCTATTCTATTTTCTTCTGTCATTTTTACTAATGGCTCTTTAGATTTACTAGTATATACATCATCAAAACAGAAATTGCCTATGCTATAGAATAAATAAGATTGTTTAAATTTTTCATAAGCTTGAACGACGTGTGGATGATGCCCATACAAAACGTAATCAAAACTTTCGGCCAAATATCTTGCAAAACAAATGTCTTCTCGGCCAGGTAGATTTACATGCTCTAACCCAGAGTGGAAAGCCAAGATATTTAAGTATCCCAAATTTTTTGCGTTTTGTAATACTTCAATAACTTTATCGACATCAACTACATTAATACCAACACAATTTTCTTTTTTTAGATTAGACAAATAAACTGGGTTCGAGTCCATATTGCAGAAGCCACTAAAACAGATATGATTGTTGCCGTAATCTAGAAACTGCTTAATACCTTCAATTCCAAAATACTTTATATTATTAGCTTTTAATATTTTTTTAGTCAACTTATAACCTTCACTACCAAAGTCTCCGGTATGATTATTGGCTAAGTTCACATAGTTAATATTAAGTGTATTAATGACTTCTATATTCTCTTCAATACTTCCAATAGTTGCTGATTTCGCAGCATACTCTTTGAATTTTTTACTAAAAGGCGCTTCTAAATTTCCAACAATAAAGTCACAATCCTCTGTTTTTTTAATGAAATCAGAAAAGTATTCTTTAGTATTTAATCCATTGCTAACACAAAATCTTCCAAACAATCCGATATCACCAAGTAAAGCAATTTTCATTATAAGAAACCCCAGTCTAAATATGAATTATAATACCTATTAACAATTATATTAATAAAGTAATCACCATAATAGTTAAAATTTTAGTTAAATCACACCTATTATTTCACTACTTATACAATCTAGTACACTAAAAAACCCTGTCTTTTAAAACTTTACTTTATTATATAGTACTATAGTCAGTTGACTATAGTACTTAAGATATTCTTTGTATTTACCACGATGACGCACTCTATATAAATTAGAGTTAACTACTGAAATAGCAATATTTTTAAATATTATTTGCAATAGTTCAAACACCTTATTCTTCATTTTATTTCCTTTCTATCTAATAGAACCTAAATTTTCTAATACTACACCCACGAATCCACCGTACCAAAATGCTGGTGTTAGAATTAAAATCGGTAACATTATATTTGTAAATAAAATCTTAAATAAGAACGGCAAAATAGAAATAAGTATGAGTCTTCTTATTTTACTGGATTTATAGTTCCTATAAAACTTTGACAACAAAATAATTAAGAACATATGTGCTATCACCATAAATCTTGATCCAGAAGGAAAAGATAGGGCTATGTTCGCGAAAGAATAGTATAACAACGTAAATGAAAACATTAAATTTAGGCTTACCAGTTCATCTACTGAGTTCTTTATAAATCTTTTTATGTAAAGCATTACGACTAGTACATAAGCTGTAATCAAATAATTAAAGTAAGATGAGACCTTTAAAAATAGAGAATCTCCAGCTCTTGCTTCAACAATCTCTGATACTTCATCACTATTAACATAGTCAATTCTATTAGCGGCCGCATCAGGCACTATATCAAGTTGAGTAAGGAAGCCAAGGTTAAATAAATTCGTATCTACAAACAATGTTAATATAGAAGTAGCAATGAATATATATAGAACTACAGGCCTAACATTCGATGAATTATATGTAAAGGGTAAAGCTAATTTTAAAATCAGAATGACAGGTATAAGTAAGATAAAGCTGTAATGCATCAATGGAGTTAGGAAAAGGCCTATTAACCATAGCTTTTTATTTTCAATCATTAACTTATATATACAGTAAAAAGCAAGCATAGCTCCAGTATTAAACCTAAAGGCATTAACACCAATTAAAGAACAAGATGTAATGAATAGCAAAGCCAAAATCAGAGTGTATCTATTGGTTTGACTACCTCTTTCATGAATAAGTATACGTAAGTTAAGATACACAATCGTACCATGGATAACCCCAGCGATAGCATATACTACATTAGGGCTTTCACTAAAAAAAGAAGTTATATAGAATAGTGAGGTTAGATAAATATCTCTAAAGCCACCATCAAGGTATATCTGAATAATAGCTAAATAACTATCTGGTCTTTCAAATCTCATAAACGCTTCTGCATATCTATAAGAGTCTGCGGAAGGATTTGTGAACCCAATAGAGTAACCTAAAAACCCTGCAAAAAAAATAAATATAAATGCAGACATCTTAGACTTAATATTTGCTAATGATATTAAGTAGCTAACCCATGGCAATATGAATAGTAAAGGAATACCAAGTACTGTTAGTTTTTTTTTCATAAAGAGTTACATATATCCTTGAACAATAGAACTTACTTTCTTAATAAGATTAAGTTTTGAGATTTTAGCTTATAACTACTTTATGAAATAACTAATTCAACAATCTAGTCTTTAGAAAATCTAATAAATTGAAATAGATTTTTTGTAATTTAATTTTTTAATTAACTTATAAAAAAATACTTTTCAAGAAATTAATTGAGTAAAAGCAGAGTAATACTTTTTATTTTTCCAAAATATTTTTTAACTTGTCTGACATAGTGTCTCTTGAAAAATCAAAACTAAGTTTCCTTTTAGTATGATGTTCAAGATCACTAGCTATAACGCTCTCTAATGTATTTTCAATAACCACTTCATCGTCAAGATCTACACAATATGTATAATCAATATCATTTAAGACTTTCACAATCTCAAAATCAGCTTTCGCTAGGCATAGAATAGGATTTCCTAAAGCAATATACTCAAAAACCTTAGTAGTCATCTCACCCTTAGATATTTCTGCATTCCTAGTAACAACTAATAGCAAATTATAACCATCTAATTTCTTAAATAAAGCATCCTGATTTACAAGCCCTTTAACTGAAACCAACTCAGATAATTGGTGCTTACCAATTATCTGAGTAATATAATCCTCTTTACGACCATAGATATCAAAGCAAAAGTTATTTTCATTTATTATTTCTTTATCTTTAAGTGACTTAATAGCTTTGAAAAGCTTATCTACGTTACGTTCACCATTATAAAATGACCCAGCATAAGCCATTTTAAACTTTGAATCTTCTATTTGACTTTCTTTATGAACAATATCATTTACTAATCGAAATTCTTTGAACTTAGAATTCTCAAAACCATTATAGATAACTTCAACCTTGTTTCCATATATTTTTGATAATTGTAAGGCATTGAACTCTGATACAGTTAATATTTTGTGTGATTTACTTAAAATATCAGACTCAATCTTACTTTCAAGACGTTTCCTTAAGGATTTTTTTTGAGAAAAATTTGGATCTTGAGTCCATAAGTCTCTCATATCTACTATCAATGGGGTTTTAAATAACTTTGAATAATAATGTCCTACAATCAGATTTGTGATACTAGGATAACTAGATATAATGTAATCATATTTATTTTTCAGTACTTTTTTTCTAAAAACATTTACAGCCCAACTAATATTTCTATCTGGAAAAACAAGATCACTCATATTTTTTAGAACTTTGATTTTAATTTTTTTTGAAACTGAACTCTTTGGATCATTTAAAGGTTCATCACTAGAAATTAAATTATTTTTGTCAAAAATATCAGCTACTGGTATTAATTTAATTTTTCCAAAATCCCACTTCCTATTATGATCTTGCATTGAATCATAAGGATTTGAACAATGTAATATTTCGACTGTATAATCTTTTTGCTCAGATAAATACTTCGCAAAATTAAATATTCTCATTGAACCAGGTGCATATACAGGAGGAACTGCGTAACTGGTAAATAATATTTTCATAAATTTTCAACCAATGTCTCTATAATTAAGTTAGATGTTTGTCCAGTACCATATATTTCATTGTTCATACACTTATATTCTGTATTATTAAGTGCACTTGCAAGCTTTTCAGTATCACTACCCACAAGAGTATTGACATTGGCTTCCACTAATTCCACCCACTCTGTTTCCTTTCTTAATGTAATACATTTTTTACCATGGAAATAAGCTTCTTTTTGAACCCCACCCGAATCTGTTATTATCAAATCAGAATTCACCTCAAGCCAAATCATTTCCAAATAACCAATCGGCTCTACGACTTTGATATTTGAGTTGATAGTGATGTTGCACTCTTCAATTTTTTTAAGAGTTCTTGGATGCAAAGGCAATATTATATCTTTACCTGAATCAGACAAACCTTTGAAAATTCGTTCCAATTTCTCAATATTATCAGTATTTTCTGCGCGATGTATTGTGCATAATGCATAAGACTCTAAACACAATTTGTCGAACCAACTGGGCTTAATCATTTTTTCTTTATAAAAAATTGAGACGTCATACATAATGTCGCCTACTATAAATATTTTTTCTTCGCTGATACCTTCATTGATCAAATTTTGTTTTGCTTTGATGCTTGGAACAAATAAATAGTCGCTAATTTGATCAGTCAAGATACGATTGATCTCTTCAGGCATTGATCGATTAAAAGAACGTAGACCCGCTTCCACATGTGCAACGGGTATATGGAACTTAACTGCAGCTAAAGCACCAGCTAATGTAGAATTGGTATCACCATAGACTAAAACCATATCTGGTTTTTCAATGAATAAAATTTCTTCTATTTTTTCTAATTGCTGTCCTGTCATGGCACCATGAGTCTGCCCACCCGTCTTTAATTGATACTGTGGTGTAGGTATATCCATTTCTTGAAAAAATATATCTGACATGTTTTGGTCGTAGTGTTGACCAGTATGAATGATTACTTCTTCAATATTTGGGTAATTTTTAATTGCTCTAGAAAAAGCTGCTGCTTTAATAAATTGTGGTCGAGCTCCAAGAACTGTTAGTATTTTTTTCATAGTTTTTAACACTCACGAATATTTAGAGTAAATTTGCGAATTATGTCTCAATATCATTAAGATAATTATTAAGTATAAAGTATAAAATATAAATCCTGAAATTGCATAATATTCAAAAACCCATTCTGAATAGAACATACTAATTAAAGATAAAAACCCCACTCTTATTATTAAACCAGCAATTTGTAGCATTAAAGCTATTCTTTGATTACCAGTAATATGCAGTGACATAGACACTGGTGAGCTTAGAATCTGCATAACAAACCATGGGATCATCCAAAGCACCATGTAGCCAGCTTTAACCCAACTCTCACCAAATACTACAGGAAATATAAAGGGAGCAACTACACCTATACTAATAATCGGAATAACGGCAATTTTTGCAATTTGTTTTATAGTTTGAACCGTATACTCTCTAAGACTGCCTCTATTGTAATATTCTGGTGCATGAGCTAAATATACTTGAGCCATTGCACCTCCTATTAAACTCATAGGAATAGCCATTACTTTCATAGCAAGCATCAGATAGCCAGCTTCTGGACCTAGTGCTACTGCAGCAATAATGATAACAGGTAATTGCATTGCTCCAACATTGGCTAATGATTCAAAAGTAGAATACTTCGGGAATTTATCATATCTTTTCCAGTTTTTCTTTAACTTCGGAATTGAAATTGTATTGAGTAGCTCTTTAGTTTCTTTACGAAAGCTTATGAATAGCCTAATAATACCCGTTGAAGAATTAATTACATGACCCAGAATTAAACCAAAAGCACCAAAGCTAAAAGCACCGCTACCAATTTGTACAGAAGAGCTTGCTATTGATTGAGTCATTCTGGTTTTTGCAATAGTAGTAAATTGTTTTTTCCGAGTTGTCCAATATTGGAGAGCATTATATAAACCTGCAAAAAAAACGCCTATAGGAATAAACCATATGAAAGGTGCTAATTGTGGCTGTTTTATAATATCTAGAATTGAATCTTGAAATAATAAAATACTCACTGCTATAAGCAATGTAAGACCTACATTACTTAGTAGTGCCAGAATAACTAGAGACAGAGCATCTTCATCTTTTTCTGGTAGTGGTATAGCAATTTCAAAACGCAAGCATATGGCTACAGCAAGAATACTTAAAATAGAAGCATAAACAGCAAATAGAGCGAAATCTTCCGGACTATAAAGGCGGGTTATAATAGGAAGTACAATTACTGCAATTATCTGAGCAAAAGCGGTACCACCTGCTAAGACACTTACAGATTTTAAAAAACCACCTTGTGTATCTAGCTTATGCTTAAATTTCTTTATTAATAGAAACATTTACCCTTGACCTAAGATAGTAGTCGCAATATGTTTTTGATCATATGCTTTTAAATACGGATGCATTGGCAAACTCATTACTCGCTCAGCGACCGCATTACCTACTGGCAGTATTGCATTAGCGTCTGCAACAGCAGGCTGCTTATTCAATGGAATAGGATAATGTACTGCTGTAGGGATACCTTGCTCTTTCAGCTTAGCTTGCACCTCATCACGATTATCAACTTGGATAGTATATTGCGCCCAAGCACTTTGATTGTGTGCCTCGATAAATGGAATCGTCGTAATGCCCGCTTCAGTAAAGAGCTGATTGTATGTCTCTGCCACACTCTGACGTGCTTGCATCTCATCATCTAGGATTTCAAGCTTAGGTAATAGTATTGCTGCTTGTAAGGTATCTAACCGGCTATTAACACCGACTCTAATATGATGATAGCGACGATCCTGACCATGACGAGCTATTTGTCGTATTACGGTCGCCAGCGCATCATCATTGGTAAAAATAGCCCCACCATCACCGTAGCAACCGAGCGGTTTACTTGGGAAAAAGCTGGTGCAAGCAATAGTTGTTAAATTACAAGATTTTTTACCTTTATACGTGGCACCAAAGCTTTGTGCTGCATCTTCAATCACTGGAATATTATGTTTAGCTGCAATAGCATTGATAGCATCATAGTCTG
>Ga0208015_1000676_pt1 | contig 15508 bp, 8 predicted proteins | sample 26BtaG_FD_184101 | JGI IMG/M metagenome (GOLD analysis project Ga0208015, IMG submission 184101) | Marine viral communities from Cariaco Basin, Caribbean Sea - 26B_WHOI_OMZ_CsCl (SPAdes) (version 2) | ecosystem: Environmental > Aquatic > Marine > Oceanic | place: Caribbean Sea: Cariaco Basin...
ATATTCGTCACCAGTTTTTAGTACAGTGCAATCAGAAAGTTGTCCGCTTACTGCCAGCCACTATTTCAACTGCCTCAGCGCAGATGGATACCCAAGCTTTCCCTAATATTCTATTTGCTACTCAGTGGCCTATTCCAGAAACTTTATCTAGACCCCTAATGGCCGCACAGTACAGTTTACTGCTGAAAGCCTGGCGTCAGTCTGTGCGTCAATTATTGCTGGTGAACAGTAATGAGGCGCAGTATCTCGCTCCCCTGCAAAAAATCACTCATTACTTATGGCAAGCCAGTAGCTCTCAAGTGCTGCAAGCCATCTGGTATCTCAGTAAAATATGGTTAGATAACTTAGGGGATAACGAGCATCCAACCCCTAGCCAATATGCGGGACTATTAGCGCAACTCGACCAAGTATTGCAAGTGCTCAGTCAGTTGAGTACTGAGGTAGATAGCGCTCTTATTGATAGTCAAATGCTCAATGAAGTCTTGCAAGGCTTAACTATTGAAGGGGTAGTGGCGCAAGTCTGTATTCATTTAAGCGCGTTAACTCACAATAATTCAGCAGCTAAAGTAGTCCTGTCTGCCATCAACACAGATACGGAAAGCGCGCAGAGATTCTTACCTCGTATCCTATCCAAGCTAGAAGCGGTAGTCTTTGAGCCACAGCAGCCGTTGGCAATCGTTCCTACTTTGTCAGATATCAGACGACTCCTGCATCAACGCGGTTGGTCGCTATATGAGCGCGATATTGATCACATCATTACTGATATTAAGCGTTTGCCACATGCAGCGGATGGTTCGGGCCAGTTGCAACAGCAGATTGAACAGCAACTGCAGGCCTTCACCAATACGATATTAAATGCTCATGAGACTATTGTTAATAAGATTGGTCAAACCCGTACCTTTGCGCCAAGTTTAGAGGCGGCGGGGTCAGATTCTGTACAAGCGCCTTATCACTCTCAACCTGATACCGTACGTCAACTTAGAATTGCGGTTGAAGGCATCAAGTCAGATTTTAATAGCTATTTACAGCAGGGCCAAACAGCTTGCTTACCTAGCGCAGATAAATTTGCGGCCATTCAACAAGATTTTAATGATATTCAATTGCACGAAGTGGCCAATGTCAGTGCGCAGATAGCCAAGTTATTTGCACAACTAAAAGCGGCTGAATTAACTAAGTTACATTGGCCTTTAGTGAATGCCATTGCCGAAAGCTTAGCTTTTTTAGAGCTGTTCTTAGACTATCTGGCGCAACAAGTCTTTGATCAAAATCTGCTGGGGCAACTACAAGCTCATATTGAAGTGGCCAATGGCTTATTGAATGAGATTATTGCTGACCCTGATGCGTCCGATATTGCTACGGCCGCATTATTCTCTAGTGAGCTCGCGGCAGCTGACAATGTCACTCGTTACGATGATAGCGGTGAAATAGTCGCAGTAAATGGTGAGCAACAAGCGAGCTCTATAGAAATCGTTCCGGCAGCCCAGGCTACAGCGAGTTTGGTTGAGGGCAATTTAGCTGAGGAAGTCGCTACCGAAACAGTAGGTGCAGAGGCCTTAATCACAAGCGCTCCAAGCGCTTCTGAAGACAGTGAGGCATTAATAGCAGCACGAGCGACGTTAAAAGACGATAACTTTGACATGGATGAAGAAATCCGTGAAATCTTCGTCGAAGAGGCCGAAGAGGTATTAGAGCAGCTCGATCAGCATTTACCGCAATGGGCGGATGCGCCGCAAGATTTTACCCCTCTAGCTGAGATACGTCGTGGTTTCCATACCTTGAAAGGCTCTGGTCGTATGGTCGGCGCTTTCAATGCAGGCGAGATGGCTTGGGCGGTCGAAGATATGCTTAACCGTGTGCTGGATAAGACCGTGCCGGTAACCGATGAGTTAATAAGCTTTATCCGAGATACCAAAGATTTAATTCCTACCTTAGTCGATGACTTTGCCAATTTGCGCAAGCCTAGTATCAATCCTGCTATTACCGTATTAAAGGCGAAAAATATATTGGCAGGTCAGCCTATTAATCAAGGTTTGGTGGGAGAGGGTCAGCCAGAGGTAAAGATGTTGAGCTCTACAGAAGCTAATAATGACAGCGCTTCAAGTTTAGAGCATTCCGTGACGACTGCTGCAGACTTAACGGTGACTGACACGCTAGAAGATAGCGGGGATAGTCATGATATCGATAGTGACTCTTCGCTAGCATTAGAGCAGCTGACAGACATTAATACTGATACTGATACTGATACTGATACTGATACTGATACTGATACTGATACTGATACTGATACTGATACTGATACTGATATAGCGACAGACCCTATGTTGGCCGAGTTCCCCGAAGTATTGGCGCCTTTTATGACCTTAGCTTTACCCAACGATACCAAAGATACTGACCCTGATATCAAAGAGATATTCATCGAAGAAGCGGATGAGGTCTTAGCGACTATCATGCCTAAATTCGCTCAGTATCAAACGGAGTTAGCGCACGCCGACAATAGCGGTAAAAATAACGGCAAACTGTCTGCAGAAGCGGAAGAGGCGTTATTAGAAGTGCGGCGTGGTTTCCATACTTTAAAAGGCTCAGGACGTATGGTAGGCGCCAATCACTCGGCAGAGCTGGCTTGGGCGGTAGAAGATATGCTCAACCGAATTCTGGAGCATACCTTAGCCCCAACTGCGGATATGCTGGCCCTAGTGGCAGACGTCATCAGTGCTTATCCTGCTTTCTTATCCATCTACGAAGCAGGCACCAATGATTATCCTGAAGAAGTCGCTTTGTGGGCAGCCTGTGCCAATGCTTATAGTAAAGGGTTGGGCAAACAGTTCAGTTATGCGGTAGCCAAAAAGCAGAACGCTGCCACCACTGAGCAAGTGGATAATCAGGATGCCGCCCCTGAAATAGACTCTAAAATAGACGCGCTGCAGGCTGACTCGTTAGCAGTGTTTACCCGTATTAATGAGCAATTGGTGGCCGCGCCCGTGGTTCTGCAACCAAAAAATGAAGAAGAAAAGGCCTTCTTTGAAGTCTTTATGGAAGAAGCGCAAGAGCGGTTAGAGACCATTAGAAACTTCGTAAAGACCCACCACTCTGCGTCTGAAGTTATGGTGGATGACGAGATTGTACGCGCATTCCATACTTTAAAAGGCGCTTCTGGTACACAGTCTCTCACTACTATTAGTAAGATTAGCAGTGCGATAGAGCATAGCTTAGAGCAGTTGCAGCAGCATGATGCGGCGATGAGACCACAGCATCTGCAAGCTCTCGAGCAGGCTGTTGAATTAATAGAAAGCCGTTTAACGACTTATCAAAGTAACCACTTGCAAGGGATAGCTGACCGAACGCAAGATGACAACGAGCAAGACCCCTTAGAGGCTCAGGTCAATTCGACAGATTTACAGTCGATTCAAGATATTTTGGGCGAGTCAGACTCTCAGTCTGGTGCAGACGAGATTTCAGTAGCCCAGCTGATTCAAGATGATATCGATGACTTGCTAGATGCCGAGTGGGAATTAGAGTCACATTTGTCTGAGCAAAACGTCTCTCATATTAGTGCATATGCGCTAACTATGACAGAGCAAATCAATAGACTATTGGCCTCGACCGTTAGTTTGAGCAAATTCCAAAAGCTTCTGACAGTGCTATTGGCAGTATATGAGCGGCTAACAACCGACCCAGAATTAGCATGGCAGGATGAAGTGGTTAATGGCTTATTGGCTGGTCATGGCGAGCTTACGGGCTTGTTCGATGCGCTAGCAGGCAGTATCTCCTTAAAGTTAAATGAGACCGTAGTTGATGAGTTAATTCATATCGCTCAGCTGTCTGCCAGCCCCAGCTTAAGTCAGCAACCGGTGGCCTTAGAAAGTGCTTTAGCAGAGATAAAGAGCCAGCGCATTGAAGATGAGATGATAGCGAATTTAAGCGCTAAATCACAAGCTATGGCAGTGAGCGAATTAGAGCTTGAGCCCATCAACACGGATGCTGAGCTCCTAGAGATTTTCTTAGAAGAAGCTCAAGAGCTAGATGCTGATATCAATAATATTTTTACCACATGGGTAGAGGCTCCTAATAACATGGAGGCCTTAAAAGCCTTGCAGCGCCATCTGCATACCATCAAAGGTGGTGCGCGTATGGCAGGGATTAAGAGTCTCGGCGATTTGACCCATGAAGCTGAAACGGTCTATGAGTACTTTGTTGGTGGTAAGCTAACCCCATCGCAAGGTTGGGTCAATGTGATGCAAGGTATCCAAGATACCATGTCAGCGCAGATTGATTACTTAGTACAGCATCAACAATCTTTTTATGCCACAGATTTAGTGGAAGCTTTACAGAGCTTTATTAGCATGGGTACGCTGCCAGAAGACGCTAAAGTTAGCTTACCAGTATTTAGAACGGTAGCAGCCGAAGCGACCGCTAGTGAAGCAGAGTTAGAGACTGATCTGGATGAGCATAGTGAAGATGAGACAACCGGTGACCAACCTGAGCATAATTATTTAGAGATGGTCGCCCAATCTTGGCCAGAGGAGCAGCCTGACCCTGATATTTTGGCTGTTTTCTTAGCAGAAGCGCGTGAGCTAGACAGTAGTATCCGTGAGCATATGCAGTCTTTCATCAGCAATACTAGTGACGTGGTAGCATTGCAAAGCTTACAAGGCAACTTGCATAGGCTCAAAGGGGGCGCTCGTATGGTGTCTGCTAACGGCATGGCCGATTTAGCGCACCAGATGGAAGCCGTGTTTGAAGCGCTTGCCAGTCGCCGCCGTCCCGCGACCAAGCTGGTCATACAATTGCTGATTGACTGTCAAGACTGGCTCACAGACGCTATCTTTGTTATCTCGCACCATATCAACCCGCCGGCCCCTGCAAAAATGACGGCGGCGTTAGAAAGCTTTAATGAAAATCCAGATAGTCTGCAAGAGGTCGTGCCGGCGTCATTGCAGTCACAAATGGCCGCTATTGCCGAGCATGAGGCCATGCTAAAAGCGGCCTCTAAGCAACGCGACATCAGTAAAATGCCGCTAATGACAGGTGGCTTTGAGCAAGGTCAAACGGCGTCAGACAATACCAATGAGATGATTCGTATCCCATCAGGTCTGATTGAGCGCATGATTAACTTATCGGGTGAGTCAGCGATTAACCGCGCCCGTATCGATATGGGTATGAGCAGCCTGACCAATAGTATTGAAGAAATGGGTATTACGGTTCAGCGTTTGTCCGATCAGTTACGGCGTATGGATATCGAGCTTGAAGTACAGATTCTGTCGCAAATTGATGAAGAAGAGATTTTAGATAACGCTGACTTTGACCCGCTAGAGATGGATCAATATTCAGCCCTAAATCAGTTGTCTAAATCACTATCAGAGTCGGCTTCGGATTTGGTCGATATTAAGACGACGTTGCTAGAGAAGACGCGTGATAGTGAAGCCTTGCTACTGCAGCTATCCCGTACTCAGGCTGAGCTACAGAACGGCTTGATGGACTCGCGCATGGTACCGTTTTCACGGCTGTTACCGCGTCTGCAACGTATTTTGCGTCAGACGGCGAGCGAGCTGAATAAAGTCGTTGAGCTTGATGTTGTCAATGCCGATGATGAAATCGATAGAACCATTCTGGATCGCATTACCTCACCGCTTGAGCATATGCTTAGAAATGCTGTTGACCATGGCGTAGAGACGCCCGATCAGCGGGTAGCGGCAGGCAAACCACGCGCAGGTCAAATTAAGCTAGAGGTCATGCGTGAGGGCAGTGAAATCGTTATCCACTTAACGGATGATGGTAACGGGATTGATATCGAAGCTGTGCGTAACAAGGCTATCGAGCAAGGGTTAATAGACGCCGATAACACTAGTCTGACGGACAGAGAGGTGATGCAATACATCTTTAATGCCGGATTAACGACCACCAAAAAAGTGACCCAAATTTCGGGTCGTGGTGTCGGCATGGATGTGGTGCGCAGTGAGATTCGTCAATTAGGTGGTGTCGTCGCCGTTGATTCAGTAGAGGGTGGTGGCTCACGCTTTACCATGCGTGTGCCATTGACCGTGGCGGTCTCTGACGCCCTAGTAGTGCGCGCAGCAGATCGTTACTATGCTATTCCTTTAGTACAGATTGAGCGTGTTGTGCGGGTTAGTCCTGAAGAGTTACATGCTTATTATCAATCTAAAGACAGCACGTTAATGATTGAAAATAAAGACTATCGAGTCCGTTATCTCAACGAAATCTTATCTGGGCATACCTTTAATGAAATGCTGATGACGAGCAACAGCAGTCTGCCGGTTATCATTATTAAGAGTCAGACAGGCCAGTCTATTGCTATGCAAGTGGATGAAATTGCGGGCTCTAGAATCGAGGTAGTGGTGAAGCCACTGGGCCGACAAATGGCGCAATTACCCGGTATCTCAGCTGCGACTATTATGGGTGACGGCTCAGTGATGCTCATTTTAGATATGGTAGCCCTTATGCGCACGGCGCAAGCTAAGCTGCAAGTATTGCAGCAGCCAGTAGTCGATAGCGAGATACAAGCGGTAGCCGTTGATACGCAAACCACGGTCCTAGTAGTCGATGACTCAGTGACGGTTCGTAAGGTCACCTCGCGTTTCTTAGAGCGTCAAGGTATGCGGGCAGTCGTCGCTAAAGACGGTATCGATGCGCTTGAAATACTACAGGACCTCACCCCTGATATTATCCTACTAGATATTGAAATGCCCCGTATGGATGGCTTTGAAGTGGCGACCCAAGTACGCCATCAACGTCGCCTAAAAGACATTCCAATTATCATGATCACCTCACGTACGGGGGAAAAGCATCGTGAGCGTGCTATGGAAATTGGGGTCAATGACTATATGGGCAAACCTTTCCAAGAAGACGAGTTGCTAGACCGTATCGACGAATTGCTAGGAGAGCGCGACTTAGCAGCGAATGGTTCGAGCAGTCTAAAGCAAGGCTCAGCAGCTACGCAGACAGGTGGTCATCATGACGGCTAAGCCTACGCGGCGTTTGGATGAGATCAGGGTGATTGTCGTCTCCGAAACTCAGCATCAGCGCATTGCCTTTAGTGATACGGTACGCAGCTGTGGCTTGACCTTAGTAGATTGTATTACCTGCGAGCAGGTGACCCAAAAGTATGCCCAGTCTGACGCGGATATTTGGCTGATTGACAGCAGTTATGATTATAAGATGATCGCTGCTATTGAAGCTTCAAAGCCAGATACAGTCCTAGTGGGCTTTGATACCGCTCCCTTTTTAAATGAGTCGCAACGTTATGCAAAATGGCAACGCCGGCTAAAACGTAAGCTGGCAAATATGCTAGATATGCCAGAAATCATCGGCAGCAAACGTTTTGAAGCTAGCAATCGCTCTTGGCAGTTTGTGGTGCTTTTAGGTGCCTCTATGGGGGGGCCTAGTGCCATTAAGAGTTTCTTAGATCATCTGTCTACTGAGCTGCCCATTTGTATTTTATTGGCGCATCATTTTAACGATAAGATGATTCATACGTTACCGCGTATCCTAAACCGTCACAATGAGTGGCGCTGCCAAGTCATTACGACCACGCAGATGTTACAGCCCGGGCAATGCTTAATTGCGCCGGTCGATAAAAAGATAGTCTGTGACTCAAATGGCCGCGTCATCCTAGCTGAACAAGGTTGGGAAGGGGAGTATAAACCCGCTATTGGTACGCTATTGAAAAATACCAGTGACGTGTTTGGCGCGGATCTTATCAGTATCATCTTCTCTGGTATGGGGGTAGATGGCTCGCAGCATCTTGAGCAGATTCAAGAAAATAACAGTCAGCTGTGGGCGCAAGACCCTGATGATAGTGCTTGTGCCAGTCAGCCTAAAGCCATCATTGATTCAGGCTACTGTCAATTCGTTGGCACCCCTGCGCAGTTGGCCCAACACCTTACGGATTATGTCACCGAGCATAGGCATAGTGAATAGCTAGGAGCTAATAAGCGTATTATGAAAAAAATTCTAAAACATCGTTTTGAGGCCGTCAGTTTATTAACGGCTGAAAATGGCTTAATGAGTGTGACCATTATCCCAGCAGTCGGCCAGCCAGATTGGGTTATTCCTAGTAATTTGATCCTAGATATTGTTGAATTTAATGAATATATTTGGTCGTATTCATGGCAACAGCAACAGGTGTCTATTTTTCATCTCTTGCCTCGTGAGGTGGTACCAACCTCTATCGTGATACTTGAAGGCAATACAGATGTGCATAGATTCGGTTTGCAGTTTAAGGGGTCTTTACAAAATAAACAGGTGCGTATTAGTGATGTAAAAGACGTGCCCTTACCAGAACAGTATCTTCCAGACAGCTATAAAGATAGCCCAGAAGACGCAGCTACAGACTCAATTTTGAGCTTTGATGCGCCTGTGAAAGTGGACTCTTACAGCAGCTTTGATGAAAAGTTTAGTGAATCGGCTATCTTATCTTACTTATTTGAGTGCGTAGAGATAGATGGCAAGATTTATATGATCCCAGACTTGGATAAAATTGCGCATCATTTGGTCGATTTAGACAGCTAATAATAGTTAAAGTGACTGGCCTATTGAGGGACGGTAAAAACTTGCTTTATACGGTCACAATTCTGTCTACTTTTGGCACAGTATAGACATAATTACTGCGTATTATAGTAAGTCTATAATAGGGGCTGCATAAGGCCCTGTAAAAATTATAATAATGTACATAAACTGATTGGCCGCATCACCGTGTTGGCCAATTTTATTGTCTAAATTTATAACTTATGATGAATTACTCGCTATTTTTCTGAGCAAATGCTATACCAAATATCCGTATGCAAACCCAACATTTTTTATAGGTGAGTTCCGCGATGTCTATTTCTCCCTCTTCTTCACACAATAATATGGCTAAGTGGGCGTTATCCAGCCGTATTTTTCATTGGACCAGCGCAGTGTTATTGCTAGTCACATGGGCCATGATTCTCTTACATGGCAATAGTGAGGGCAATCAGTTCATTAACCTGCATAAAGCTTTTGGGGTGAGTCTATTACTTTGGACAATAGCGCGCTTGATTAACCGTCTCATCTCTAAGACCCCGCCTGCTGTGCCTATGCCTAAACTCCAAGCGCTAGTCGGTCATCTAACGCATTTCATTTTATACGGTTTATTGCTGGCCATGCCAATCGCTGGGCTACTAATGTCGCTATACGGGGGCCGAGCTGTCAGCATGTTTGGGCTATTTGAGATTCCCGTATTTGTCACCCCAGACCGCAGCTTAGCTCGCGTATTCAATAATATTCATGTTGATATTATCTGGCCCATGATTATTATCTTTACGCTTATGCATATTGGCGCTGCGTTATACCATCAATTTATCAAAAAAGATGGCTTAATCTCACGCATGAAATAGTCAGTTTTTAGCCTGTTTAGCAGGTTATGTCAAAATCCCTAGCGCAAAAAAAAGCCCTAAGCTAATAAGCTTAGGGCTTTTTTTAGGCACCGCCATCATATAAGACACTATAGACAGCTGAGGGCTGGGACAGTGTTGTTCAAGCGGCACTGCTTTAAGGGCGACGGTCTGGCAAGCTAATGTTCATCTCAAGCACGTCTAGAGTGTCTTCGTGGCGATGATGGATATTCACATCATCAATCTGCACGCCATTAACGTATTTATTCACCACTTCTAAAATTTCACGTTTCATTTTTTCGATACGATCACTGGTTAGGCGGCTGTTAAGACGATTTTCACTGGCAACAATGACTTTTAAACGCTCGGTTGCGGTATTGGCACTGCCCGGGGTACGGTCGTCTGTGCCAAAGAGATTACTCCAAAATCCTTTTTTCTTACTCATGATTATCCTCCAAACCAGCGTTGCAAGAAGCTCTTTTTCTTCACATTAATATGGCGAAGCTCACGATCTTCACCTAAGAATCGTGCCACGATATCATCGTAACACTGCCCAGCTACCGAATCGGTATAGTAAATCACAGGCTCACCATGGTTAGAGGCTTCTAGCACAGTATGGCTCTCTGGGACGACCCCTAGTAAGGGTACTTTCAAAATATCGTTAGAGATGGTATCAATATCCATCATCTCATTCGCAGCAGCACGTTCAGCGTTATAACGGCTAATCACCAAATGCTCACGCACGCTGCCGGCGTTGTCTTCTACTTTTTTCGTGCGACTCTGCAAAATACCAATAATACGGTCCGAGTCACGGACAGAAGAGATTTCTGGGTTGGTCACGATGATAGCTTCATCGGCATGGTACATAGCCAATTGTGCACCGCGCTCGATACCGGCAGGGGAGTCACAGATGATGTAGTCAAACTGTTTAGACAGTTCAGCCATCACATCAGCGACCCCTTCGTCGGTCAAGGCATCTTTATCGCGGGTTTGACTGGCAGGTAGAATAAAGAGATTTTCTAAACGCTTATCTTTCACAAGCGCTTGCGATAATCTGGCATTGCCACTAATGACATCGACAAAATCGTAAACGATACGATTTTCGCAGCCCATAATCAAATCTAGGTTACGTAGGCCCACATCGAAATCGATGACCACGGTCTTGTAACCGCGTAAAGCTAAACCTGCTGCAAAAGAAGCACTGGTGGTAGTTTTACCCACACCACCCTTACCGGAAGTGATGACGACGATCTTTGCCACAATGGCACACTCCTATACCTATAATATATAAATAGTATATAAACCAAATCCAGCAATGTACTGGATTCATAACTCAAAATTAGTTACTAGCAATCAAGTGGATTAATACTGATAAAGTAAGACGGCTGCTCATGAATACTACTCGACATGCATACTACTAGAGCGAGTCTCATAAAATGCTATGGTATACGCTTTTTAGCAAATTCACAGCCTAACATAAAGAGATTACGCCAGTTGCATAAAAAAGTCACCATTCATTAATATTAACGCAAACTTTGGGCAGGACATTCAGCTGCTATAGCGGCATCAATTACCGTTTTACAGCGGCGCTAAGACCCCCTAATTATCTTTAGCATAATAACTTGAGCATTTTTGATCAATAAAACATCACTGCTCAACCAAACATAGCTGCTCGACAAAACATAACTAAAAACAAGGTATCATCGTAGGGTAGCATAGCGCCAGATGTTTTTATAGGGCTGCCGTTTATTTGAGCATCGATTAAGTATTATTCATCACAGTAAAGACTAAGCCTTCGCCTTCTTGATAGCGCACTTGTACAGGCTGATCAATCATCTCTTCAGGGATATTGTCGCGTAGACAGTAAGTGCCGGCCACCGAGACTAAAGACGGGTTAAAGGACTGGCAGAAGATACGCGCATCTTTATCACCTGTGGCACCCGCGACCAAACGGCCATTAGCGCGGCCATAAATATGCAGGCTATTGTCCGTAATAGCTTCAGCGCCATTATTCACACTGTTGGTCATAATCAGGTCGCCACCCACATGATTGATACTTTGGCCAGAGCGCAGCATTTGATCATAAATCATACTAGAGATATGGTCGCCATGGCTGCTTTGCTGCCCTATCATATTGTCTGAGTTCAGTTTATTAGCTACGCTAGCTTGCGCAGGAGCGACGCTTTGACTATCACTGTCTGCCGTAGAGGCCAATACCGTCTCGGTAGCATGGACCGTTTGGGTGGGAGCCGGTTGCTTGGTTTTGATGCGCTCAATACGCTTGCCATCGCCTGGAAAGATAGCCAGCTTGCGGGCTTTGGCCTGTTCGTCAAGGACTCCAGTAACCACGCCGATAGGCTGTAGGCCCCATGACCACAGTAAATCTACCAAAGCGTCTAAGTCTTGCTCGACCTCGCTATTAATTACCATAGGGATTTGACTGGTTTTGTTGCTAAGTAAGGCTTCGAGCTTTGCCTCAATGACCGCGAGGTCAGCAGTCTGCAATTTTATCTGAGTAAAATTCAGCATCTTGCCGTAGAAAATGACACTGTGCTCAGGGGATTGGGCCGCTTGGTCAGTATCTAAATTAGACATTATCTAAATCCTTAAAACGTATCAAAAGTATAGTAAATTTATAGGGGATTGGGCCGCTTAAATGGCACAGCCAACGGAGTATTAATTATTATGGCTGTAAAGTTATGGCATCTTCAGATATTGAGAGTGCTTCCATTGCTGCACTTTCACTTGTGCCTCTAAGCCATCGAGGGCGTCTTCGATCAGCGACTTTACCACCAACTCTAAAGCTGGGTTACTCATATCCAAAGTCACAATACCATGCACGACTTCTTGCAATACCTTATCCAAGGATTGCGGTTCAAGCAAGCGTTTATTCAGCGACAATACCACATTCTCACCGACGTGCTGACCAATCTGTAGCAGCTGCCCTGAGATCAGCGTGCCTGCAATGGGAATTAGCTTCAGATAGCGACTAATTTCGGGGGTATTCGCCAAACCTTCCTGTACTGCGGCGCCCACCTCTGTGGCCAGAAATTGCGAGACAGCAGGTGGGGTAGCGCTGCCTGGAGTGGCTGTGATATGCGGCTCAATGACCTGTTTTAATAAGGCGACTAGGGCGGCTTCAACCTCGACTTGATTGCGTTGAATGGTCTTGGCTATCAGGGCTCTTGAGGCCTCAGTATCCTGAAACTGATGGCGGATGTTGCTCAGCCCCGTCAGGATAACCCGGTCGGACAGCTCCTCTAAAACCACCTCAAAATAGAATTTACCAGTGGCCAACCAAGAGGCCGGCAGCACTTGATAGCCTAGCTGATAGAGACGGTGACCAATAATGACCGCTCGTAGTAAACGCAGCGCGCGCAATTGCGGTAAACAGCCCAGCACCTCGTACCAATGCGCAAACGGAAAGAAAAACCAACGATAGTAGCGTTTGTTTTTAATGGCGAGCGCCCAACGTACTAGCAGCTCAAACACTAGAAATACTGTAAAGATACCCCCTGCGCCGCGCAGTGGCTCGTGAATATGCTCACGATAATACATTAACCAACCCACTATCGTCATAGCGCTAGTATTGGCCTCGAAACTCAACCTAGCAATCAGCTGTGAGAAGGTGGCACTCATAAAAATATTATCGAGGGCAATCAGGCTCAGGTCGATGATAATAATCACTATCATAGCGATATCATAAACGAGCTTAGGCTTACTGGGCTTGGTAGGCTTATCACCAATAGGCTTAGGGTCAGCAGGCTTAGAGTCAGCAGGCTTAGAGTCAGACAAGTCGGAGGGCGGCACAGCGGCCACCTCAGTAACAGACATATAGAGGCGCTCAATAGGAGTGGCTAAGGGAAATTAGGGTAGGGAAATTACGGCATTGATTCAGTAGGTATAGTGAATTGACTCACAAAAAAAATCAAGAGATTGCGTAGTTTGATTGATCAACGAGGGGCTAATGATTTCGGCGTATTTAACCCGTGACTCGCTAGGTGCTAGTTTTAAATAGGATTGACTATAGCCGCCTTTAAAAGACTAAAAGGTAAAAGGCAGCATTCTCCTATTAAGAGAACACTTATTAAGAGGACACTGCATTTACTATTTATTAATCATCAGCTAAACATTAATAACTACCAATGCTATTAAAAGCCGCTTAGCGAAGTATGGGTCTAGTAGCGATTAATCTACTTTTGGCGTAGCAAATTCTGCCAACATAGTGTCGATGAGAGCATCTTTTTGCGCCCACACATCATCCAACCAAGTAAACATTTCAGCCTTAACTTCAGCGTCTTTCTCATAATTACCCGCCACAATAGCGTCAAATAACGGCTTAGGCATATCGATATGGCGGACGTCTACGCCAAGACGAGTGATATCACCTTTCCAGAGGTCAGCATAGTTAGGCTTGCCGTCTGGATAGACGATAGTCATGTCTAAAATACCATCAATTTGGCTGCCTAATGCCCCAATGGCTAGGGATAAACCGCCGGCTTTAGGTTTTAGCAAATGCTTATAAGGAGAGTCTTGTTTGGCCTTCTTTTCTGGGGTGAAGCGCGTGCCTTCTAAGTAGTTCAGCAGCGTAAAAGGCTTGTCTCTTAACAATTCACAAGCGCGCTTGGCCTCTATAATATCTTGGTCTTTAAGCTCAGGATTTTTTGCGATGGCTTCTTTAGAATGACGACGCATCATCGGGAAATCTAAGAAATAAAAGGCTTGGCCGACGATAGGGATATAAATCAGCTCAAATTTCGTAAAAAAGCGTGTTAATGGCAAACGGTCTTCGCTGATATATTGCACTATGCTGGTATCCACCCAAGATTGGTGGTTTGAAATTAGAAGGTACTGGCCATCAGGGCGCACATCATCAGGCAAATTAATCCGCCAGTCTTTTTTGGGCAATAGGTGATTAATGACCGCATTGTTACTGCGAATCCAGTGGTCGGCAATGCGAATCACCGTGTCATCAGCGATTTTGGCACCCGTTAATATTTTCGTAGCGCCCATTAACCAAAGCGGGATACCACCACCAAAACTGTTGGCTAAAATGACCCCAGTGGCAGCGCTGAATGAAACGGCTTTACCAAGCTTCGGTTTTTTATTATGAAGACGTTGAATTAAAGAAGCGGCACGCATAATTATCCTTGCAAATTAATGACATTTTCTAAGCCAGTTTATAAGACGCGGGCTAGCACACTAAAAGGGCATGCAAAATGAACGTAGCATAATAGCTAGCGATAATAGTGGCTGATATTTATTATTAAACGGCTTGCTGAAAATCAGCTAATGCTCTGATATTAAATGAATATTTATTTCGATGCACCCAATAGCTAACTATTAAAAGCGGTTATTAAAAACAGGAGTTAGCAACGCTCAGTGAATCGGGCAATCAAAGTAGGAATAGAGCTGTAATAATTTATTATATCAGTGCACGCCTGTTGTACCAGTGCTTAGTATGAACGCCATAGGTCTACACTTGTGAGCGCATTTATGGGGGTACGCAGCTTGGCAAAATAGGCTTATTTACATATCAGAGCTAAAGAGACTAAGCGCACTACTTATACAGAGATGTGACAAAATATTACACACAGTTAGATTACACTTGGGATAATAAGAAACGATAAAGACGACTTATTTATCTTAAAAAAACAACACTTAAAAGCTGATTTTGCCCAGACTGAGACTCTATGTTAGCAGTTATCTAGTGGTGAGCGGCTTGTCACAAAATATGAGGAATATATTATGCGTAACCAACTTATGATCGCTGCTGTGGCTTCTAGCATGATGCTAGCCGGTTGTGCTACTGACCCAATGACCGGTCAAACACAAATCAATAAAGGCGCTCTTGGTGCTCTAGCTGGTGGTTTAGGCGGTGCAGCTATTTCTAAAGCAACGGGCGGCGACAAAACTGGCCGTGATGCTGCCATTGGTGCTGCTGTTGGTGGTGGTATTGGTCTGTATATGCAGAACCAAGCCAATAAGCTTAAGCAACAAATGCAAGGTACTGGCGTTTCTGTACAACAGAACCCAAATGGTAACATCGACCTAGTTATGCCAGGCAGCATCACTTTCTCTTTCGATGATGCTACGCTAAATAACTCTTTCAAACCAACTTTAGACAAATTGGCTTCTAC
>Ga0208015_1000677_pt1 | contig 15502 bp, 11 predicted proteins | sample 26BtaG_FD_184101 | JGI IMG/M metagenome (GOLD analysis project Ga0208015, IMG submission 184101) | Marine viral communities from Cariaco Basin, Caribbean Sea - 26B_WHOI_OMZ_CsCl (SPAdes) (version 2) | ecosystem: Environmental > Aquatic > Marine > Oceanic | place: Caribbean Sea: Cariaco Basin...
TCCTTATTCTTAGTACGGCTACGCTGATCTTATTCTACGTAACATCCTGTAAGATTTGTTTACCTCTTATAACCGCTAAGTGTCAGCTAACTGATAGCAAAAGTCAAGTAAGCACAACTAAAAAAAGCCATAACGTATCGTTATGGCTCAGTAGCGTATTTAGTTTAATTAGGAATAACAGCAAACAAAATTCTTGTGAATAAGACTTAAATCTTTTATAAATAATTAATAAATTTTGGTCTTAAAGTGTCTGCAGTTAAATCTCTATCGGTAACACTTTAAAGCTATTAGCCAGCTCAAGGGACTAATTAGTAATTAACGCACTACCCCACGTTTGCTATTTTTTAGCGAGTTAATTAATAACTCTACTTTAGGCTCTTTCGGCAGCATTTCTTCTTCAAGGATTACTAAAGCTTGTTTGGTGGTTAAGCCAATTCTAAAAATAGTACGGTAGGCTTGGCGTAGCACATTAATCGTCTCTTTACTCCAGCCTTTACGGCGCATCCCTTCGATATTTAGGCCATGTGCACTAGCCGGATTACCAGATACCATGGTAAAAGCCGCGACATCTTTTAGGATTAAGCTGGCGCCACCAATGAGACTGTAGTCATCGATGCAGCAAAACTGATGAATTCCTGAGTTGCCACCGATGATGGTATGACTGCCAATATGCACGTGACCGGCGACCCCAACATTATTAGCAATCACATTATGGTCGCCTACTACGCAATCGTGCGCGATGTGCGTATTCACCATAAAGAGGTTGTTGCTGCCTATCTTCGTCAAAGCTTTGTCTTGGATAGTGCCGCGATGAAAACTACACGCCTCACGAATCACATTATGGTCGCCAATCTCTAACCACGTGGTCTCGCCTGCATATTTTAGGTCTTGGCAATCTTCACCGATACTTGCAAACTGATAAATCTCATTGTGCTCGCCTATACGCGTATTCCGTGTCACAACCACATGCCGGTGCAAAGTCGTATGAGCCCCAATCGTTACTGCCTCCCCAATAATACAATAAGGACCAATCACTGCCGTCTCATGAATGGTCGCATCAGGCGCTATGATGGCGGTAGGATGGATTTGACTCATAAAATATGCCTTTGGCTAATTGTCTAAAAAATAGGGGAAATATTACAAAGCTTAAGTATTACAAATACGACTAAGCCGCTGACGCCATAATATATTGGTCCGCTCATTATGACAGGTCATAGGGCTTTAATGCGCTATAAGATTCATTTTACACATAATAATAGGCATAGTAGCACGCTGTGGCAATGCTATTGTTTTACTATCACTAACGAAAATAGGCGTTCGCGTTATTAACTGTCGGCTTAATCAGTAGCTTACAGTCACTATATACAGACAGCTACTACATAAAAGCAATCATTACACACAAACAGGCGCCGTGCACAAGAAGACGCTTTTTATAAAGACGTCATTGCTTAGTCCTAAAAGCATCTTCTCTACCAACAAGCTTTTATAAATTTATAGCTGATCATTGCTTGCTAGTAGCTTATAAATATTAAGACTTTATGGACTATCATTGTAGCTAACGGCCACTACAGCTTTAATAGAGCCTTTTCTTGACGGGCAATCATCACCTGCGCACTCGCCGCTAAGGTATCGCCCACATGGACGGTACAATCAAACTTATAAATACCGCGTTTTTGCATCAAGAGATTAGCACGCAAAATCAGCTGATCGCCAGGTATCACTTGACGCTTAAAGCGGACTTTATCCACCCCAGCGAATAAATAAAGATAGCCATCTTCTGCGGTCATACCTTCACTAATAAAACCTAAAATACCCGATATCTGCGCCATAGCCTCGACCATAAGGACGCCAGGCATGATGGGCTCATCAGGAAAATGACCATTAAAATAAGGCTCGTTAATGGTAATATTTTTTAGCCCTTCAATACATTTAAAAGGCTCGCAAGCTGTGACGCGATCGACCAACATAAAAGGATAACGATGCGGCAAATAGTTTTTGATAGCATCGTAGTTCATAGGCATGGTAGGTAGCGACTTTTCACCGACCGTTGGGGTGGTTTCGAGCTGAGAGGACATCTCTATTCTTCCTTGAGTACAGGTCTATAAATCAGACCGTTTTTGATGGCTTACCGACACTATGTTGTGCTGCAAGCTTATTACTAAAAACTGCTATATTTGCCATGACAGTCTTTTAAAAAAGAGGTTATATCCTAAGCTTATTTTAATGGCAAGCTAAACTTACCATCCGTTTAGAACAATGCGCTTAGAATAAGGAGTTAGGTTAATCAACCTGACGAAAACGTACGGCAGCTCGGCGCCATTTAGGAGTAGGCATAGCGACCGTCCCTGAAGAATATGAGCCTGATTTAGTGAGAGATTTCGTCACCATAGTCATAGCGGTCAAGGTTACGTCATCTGTTATTTCCAGATGACCAGTGATGCCCACTGCACCGCCGATAATACAACGTTTACCAATGATAGTACTGCCTGCAATACCGGTATTGGCAGCGATCGCCGTACCCGCACCAATGCGTACATTATGAGCAACTTGTACTAAATTATCGATGATGACATGATCACCAATGACCGTATCTTCCACAGCACCACGATCGATACAAGTTTGGCTACCAATACGCACGTCATTGCCGATAATAACCCGACCTAACTGGGCGATACGCTCCCACCCTGAGGTAGCAGGGTCTGCTGTTGGCGCAAAGCCAAAGCCTTCCATACCAATACTGGCCTGTGCTTGTATTCGCACGCGCTCACCAAGCTGACAACCATGACCGATAGTCACCTGAGGAAAGAGATGACAGTCTTCCCCTAGCGTCACTTGATGCGCTAAAGAAATATGTGAGGTTAATTTGCTGCCAGCGCCGATACGACAGTTTGACTCAATCACACAAAAAGGACCGATGACCACATCAGCAGCAATACTGACATTGGCACCGATAACCGCCGTAGGATGAATATAAGCGGTGGGATGAATTTGCGTCTCAGGAGCGTCAGCAAGATTGGTCGCAGTCTGTAAAGTAGCGATCTGCTCACGAGTGACCTGAGGCTCAAACAACTGACTACTACTAGCGTAGGCCAGATAAGGTGACCCTACGACCAGTGCCACTGTGCTTGAAGGTACTTGCTCACTACTGGCTTGATCGACTAATACCGCACCCGCGCGTGTAGTCGCCAACGCTGCCTTATAGCGAGCATTGGCTAGGAAGCTTAATTGGTCAGCAGCGGCTTTATCTAAAGGATTCACACCAACCACTGCAGTTTGCAATTGCTCAGCGCTCAACGCCACCTTATTAAGGACAGGTTGGCGCTTCTCTATACGGTCTATCAGTTGAGCAATCGTCACCATGCGCTTTAAACTTCCTCTTAGAACGTGCTACCGATCTGGAATTGGACTTTTTCAGTCTCGTCGCCTTCTTTATCGCCGATAGGTTGCGCATAGCTGATTGAGATAGGTCCGATTGGCGTATACCAAGTAATACCAGCACCCACACTATAGCGCATCTCTTTATCTTGCGTCATTAAAGGTACGCCCGTATCGGTGCCATCCTCTTTGAAGAAGTTTCTATCTTCTCGACTTGTCGTATCAAAGACTTGGCCGCCTTCCGCAAACAATACAGGACGCACTTGATCCGCCCAATCGCCTTTAAATGGCATTGGTAAAATCAGCTCTGCACCGAAGTTGACCAAGGCATTACCACCAATCTCTTCGTCTTTGTAGCGAACGTCGTCATTGATAGCATCATAATAAGCTTGTGACTTTGGCCCTAGGCTTGACGCCTCATAACCACGGACTGAACCATAACCACCGGCATAAAAGTTTTCATAGAAAGGCAAATCATTACCATAGCCTAACTTGGCGTAACCACGCGCTACTAAGTCTTTATATAAAGGATAGTATGCGTTACCGCGATAGACGACTTTTTGATAGTTTTGGTCGCCAAAACCAATAGTAGCATCAACGGCATGGCTCATCCCTTCTGTTGGGAAAACCGGACGATCTAGCGTGCTATAGTCCCAACCAAGCAATAAGTTATAAGTGGTATAGTCGTTTTTAAAACTGGTACGACCGGCATCATCGCCAGTGAAATTCTCAATCGTGCCACCATCATCGATAATCTGTTGCACGTTAGACACACCTAAGAAGCGACCCCCACGAACTTTAGTGTTATCAATGTTGACCCCAGCACTCACGCGCTTGGTCTCATCAACCGGATAGCTATAGTTAAGCGTACCGCCATAAGAATCCGTGACGTATTTACTGACGTTACGATCATCATATTTGGTATTGCGATAATATGCACTTACACCTTGCGAGACCCCATTTTCAGTAAAGTACGGGTCGGTATATCCTAAGCTATAAGAGTCGCGAGTTTCTGAGCGTGATAGCGCAGCTTTCACTCGGTTACCTGTGCCCATAAAGTTATTCTGAGTCAAGTCAACTTGGAAAGTCACACCGCCACTTTGCGAATAACCGGCAGCAATCGTTGAGCTACCAGAAGGCTGCTCGACTACCGTATAGTTCACATCCACTTGATCAAGCTGACCAGGGACAGGTTTTACATCGACGCTAACGTTTTTAAAGAAACCGGTACGCAGTAAACGAGTACGCGATAATTGGATTTTATCACTGGTCGCCAACGCTCCTTCTAGCTGACGCATCTCGCGACGCAATACCACATCTTGGGTGCGCGTGTTGCCACTGAAGTTAATCCGGCGCACATAGATAGGACGCGAAGGGTCGATATAGTAGTCAATATTGACCACATGATTGACCTCATCGATACGCGGTACAGGGCGAATCTGCGCTAGATAATAACCATCGTTGCCATAACGGCTCTTTAGGGCTGCCGTAGATTTATCCAACACTTCTTGTGAGTACTGCTCATTCGGCTTAAAAGTCACTAGCTTAGCCAGCTCTTCGCTCTCATAATTGGGCTTACCTAAGAAGTTTACCTCACCAAAGGTATACTGCTCACCTTCTGTCAGACTAATTTCGATAAAGACATTTTTCTTATCTTCGCTGATATTCAATACAGCGTTATCGACCGTAAATTTCACAAAACCAGCGTTTTGATAGAGCGCTTTAAGGTTCTCTAAACTGGCGGCTAGCTTTTCTTGGGCATAACGGTCTGACTTAGACAATGGGTTCCACGAGCTTTCTTTCACCGCGAAAACATCTCTAATATCGTCATCACTAAAGTACTTATTACCGATGACATTAATATCGACGACTTTTGCAGCTTTACCTTCGATAAAGCGGATGTCTAATTTAGCGCGGTTGCCTTCTAGCAAAGTCTGCTCGACTTCGATATCGCTATTGTAGTAACCCTGCGAGATATACTGCTGCTGAATCTCATTCGCCACACCTTGCAAAGTGGCTTGCTTTAGCACATCGCCAACGGCTAGACCGGCATTTTTCAAGCCTTCTTGTAGGCCTTCTTTCGGAATCAGTTTATTGCCTTCAAAGTTGACTTCAGCAATGATAGGACGCTCAACCACAGCAAATATCAGACGACCACCTTCAGTGCGCGCTTGAATGTCAGCAAAGTTTTCGGTGGCATATAAGGCTTTAATACTGGCGGCCAGCATAGGCTGCGTTAAGGTATCACCGACCGTAACGGGCAATACTGGATACAAGCTATCAGGGGTCAAACGTTGTAGACCGGTGAAACCAATCTCAGTCACACTAATATCAGCAGCTTGAGCTGAAACTGTCAGCATGGCTACGATTAACGGTGTTGCTACCACATTCAATAATAAAGGCGTACGCATAAATACTGTCCGTATATGAAAAACTTGCTAAAGTTAAGATAAAAAATAAGCGTTGTCTAGTGTGGTGCTAAGTAGGCCGCTCAAGGTATAAACCCTAGTCATGCGGGCACATTTTAAAGCGCTTAATAATAAAAGCCTAGGCTACTAAAAAGCCTATTGTACTGAAAAAAAGGCCTTACCATTAAAATTTCTATTCTGGATTACAAGTCATGCTGGTGTTCTTTAAGCCTCTTATTAAAAGAAGCGTTAAAAATTGGAATTAGAATCAAGGCTAAAACAGCCGGCTGATATCGTTACCAATCGCTAAAATCATAAATCCGGCCATCAATATTAAACCAATATTCATACCGACGATTTGCATCTGCTCTGAAACCGGCTTACCACGAATCAGCTCGATAGCATAATATAAAATATGGCCGCCATCCAATACTGGAATTGGCAATAAGTTTAATACCGCTAAGCTCAAGCTAATCAATGCTGCGGTGGATAATACCATCTCCCAACTGATATCAAAGCTTTGCTTAGCAACTTTGGCAATGGTAATGGGCCCTGACAGGTTATCTAGACCAATCTTTCCGGTGATCATTTTGCCCATAGAAGCAACTGTCATTACCGCCAGTTGCTCCGTTTTTTGAAACGATTTTAGTAAAGCAGTAGCTGGCGAATACTCAACTGTGGTCTTATAAGCATCAGGAACCTGAATGTCAGGAGCGACCACCATGGCACCAATTTGGCCATACTGATTGCCCATCGTATCTTTTTTACCTTGCGGCATAATCTCTAAGGTTAACGGTTTATCGTCACGTAAAACTGAGATAGTTAATAACTGTTCTGGGCTGTCTTTAATAATCCGCGTGGCACTTACCCAGTCGTCAATAGCTTGCCCATTAATAGCGGTAATACGATCGCCAATCTGCATACCTTGACGGCTCGCCGCACCTTCAGGAGATAGGTCGCCGATAATAGGCACAATCTCAGGCTGCCAAGGAATCGCACCTAGGCTACTAATAGCATCTTTACCTTTATCTGCGCCTTGCATGAAGTCGCTGACCGGTAGGTTATAAATTTGGGTAGCCTTAGCGGCTTGCTCAGTTAGGCTAGCGCTGTGAGGCTGCACCCCTACTGCGATAGTGCCCGCCTCACCCATACGGTTCGCCAAGCGATAATTAATCTCTTCCCAAGTCTGCACGGGCTGACTATCTACAGAGACAATTTTATCCCCTGCCGGCATAGCTACTGCTGCCGCTGGCGTATCCGGTAATACTGAACCAATCCGCGTCGCCAATTGCTCAGAGGGCGTCAAAAATAACACCCAGAACAACCCAATCGCAATTAGGAAGTTCATGATAGGGCCTGCGGCTACAATAGCAATCTTTTTCAGCGGATGCTGAGTATTAAACGCTAAGTGCTTTTCAGCGTCTGCCACCTCGCCTTCGCGCTCATCAAGCATCTTGACGTAACCGCCTAAAGGCAATAACGACAAGCGATAGTCGATACCACTACGTTTACTGGTCCAGCCCGCAATTTTGGGACCAAAACCAATCGAATAGGTCAATACTTTTACACCACACAAACGCGCTACAATATAGTGTCCCCACTCATGGAGAGCAATTAACGGACCTAATACTGCGATTGCCGCCAGTAGAGTTAGTGAAAATCCCATAACTACCTCGTCCTATGATGATGACGTTTATGTGGGTATAAGCGCTGGCAAGCCTAAGCTAACAAGGCTTGAATTTGCGCTGTGGCCACCTGACGGGCTAAATTATCAACTGCAATAATGTCATCGATATGCTTAGGCGATTGTAAAGATTGCTGCGCCATATTGTCCAAAGTCTGCTCATTAATCAAGGCAATGTCCGTTAATTTAACTTGCTCGTCTATGAACGCCGCTACGGCTATTTCATTAGCAGCATTTAGCGCAATAGTCGCTAGCATGCCAGACTGCATCGCCTCGCGTGCCAGACGCAAACAAGCAAACTTCTCTAAATCAGGGCGCATAAACTCTAAGGCGGCCAAAGCAAACAAATCTAAAGGCTGCACACCGCTCGCTATACGTTTAGGATAAGCCAAAGCATGGGCAATAGGCGTCTTCATATCGGGACTGCCCAACTGTGCCAGCACGCTGCCATCGCTATATTCCACCATAGAGTGAATGATACTTTGCGGGTGCATGACCACTTCAATTTTCGACTCAGGCAAATCAAATAAGTGCGCTGCTTCGATAAGCTCTAGCCCCTTATTCATCATCGTTGCTGAATCAATAGAGATTTTTTGTCCCATGGACCAGTTCGGATGGTTCACGGCTTGCGCCACACTAGCCGTTTGCATCTGCTCATAAGACTGATGTAAAAAAGGACCGCCCGAAGCCGTGAGCCATAATTTACGAACGCCATGCTCTTGCTGATGGATTTGGCTATTGTCTTGTTGAATAGCATGCGGCAAACACTGAAAGATAGCATTGTGCTCAGAATCAATCGGCAGCAGTGTGGCGTTATTGTCTTTGACTGCCTGCATCATCAAGGGGCCGGCCATGACCAAGGCTTCTTTATTCGCCAATAAAATACGTTTGCCGGCTTTAGCAGCAGCTAGTGTAGAAGGCAGTCCTGCCGCCCCAACGATAGCCGCCACTACGGTATCTACTTGAGAATCTTGCGCAATATCCACAATACCCGCAGCACCGCCTACCACATCAATGTCTAACTTAGCGGCTTGCAACCGCTGGGCAAAGCTATCCACTGCAGTGCTAGGCACAGCGACGCGTTTCGGCTTAAAACGCTGGCACAATTCAAACAGCTTATCTAAACGGCTGTGTCCTGATAAAGCGTACACTTCAAAATCCGTAGCATGGGCTGCTAAGAGCGCTAGCGTGCTGTCACCAATAGAACCGGTCGCTCCTAATACTGCAATACGCTGCGTCATATAATTCTTGCCTGTTAGTACGAAATTTGAGGAGATAACTGTTAATACTATAAAAGCGCGCTAAGCTAAATAGGCTAACTTAGTAGCAAAACTCAGCATTTTTATACCAGGACGAATATCCCAGTTTGCTGCAATAGCCAAAATCCTAAGGCGAATATCGGCGTGGCAGCCAGTAGCGAGTCAATACGATCCAGTATGCCGCCATGACCCGGTAGTATAGTGCCCGAGTCTTTGACATCCGCGCGGCGTTTTAGCATCGATTCAAATAAATCGCCCAATACTGACGATAAAATGGTGATGCCTGACAACACCATAAAGGCAAACAGGGTCATACCGGTCAGATGCAGCTTAAAGATACTAATCCCTAACACCACTATTAAGCCCGTGGCTAAACCGCCATACAACCCTTCCATGCTCTTGTTTGGGGAGACATTGGGTGCCATCTTACGCTTGCCCAATTTGCGCCCAACGAAATAAGCGCCACTGTCCGCACACCAGACTAAAACAAACACGTACATTAACCACCAAGGCGATAATTGCCAGAGGTAAAACATAGCTGTGATAGCACCGGTCAGAATAATGAGCCCCATTAAGCCGAGCTTTTTACCATACCAGCTGGTCTTAGTAGGAAACTGCGTGACCCATGATAACGCCATGATCCAAATAGCGACTGAAGCTGCCCACCAAGCAACCCACGTCACTTCAAACAATAAGGTGACTAGAGTAACGATAAGCACTATGGCAACGAATAACGGAGGAAGCCGCCATCTGGGCATCAATTTGGTCCATTCGTGTGCCGCAATAGTGACCCCTACCGCCAATAAAGGCACGAATAAAATGGGCGACTCACTAGCAAATAAGGCCACCCCTACAATTATAATGAGGATAATGGCGGTTTTGATTCGTTGCCACATTCGCGTTACCTTTATCAAAGTCTTACATATTGGGAGCGATTACGCTTGTGTATAGTAGTACCACCATATGAATTGAATCATTGGTGACCCGCTATGACTATTTAAGCGGCGTACTCGCTGTCTCTGAGCTTATATTGTCTGCAGCATAATCTGCAATTTGCTCACTGGTTTTGCCAAAACGGCGTTGGCGCTGACTAAAAGCGCTGAGCATCTCTGCCAATTCATCGGGACTAAACTCTGGCCACAGTGTATTGGTAAAGAACAGCTCAGCGTAGGCACTTTGCCACAATAAAAAGTTGGAAATGCGGTATTCGCCACCGGTACGGATTAGCATATCGACTGCCGGTACATCTGCAAGCTCTAAATGGCTGGCTAGCGTGGTTTCATTAACGTCATCTACGCTCAGCTGCCCATCCGCCACTTGCTGAGCTAAAGCCTTGGCAGCTTGGGCGATATCCCACTGACCACCATAACTAATAGCAATCACTAAGGTCATCGCCGTATGATCAGCGGTTTTAGCTTCCGCATCCGCCATCAACGCTTGTAAATCGGCATCCAGCTGGCCGCGATCGCCAATGAAACGCAGACGAATATTGTATTCGTTCATTCTCGGCAACTGCTCGTGAATCGTGGCCTCGAGCAGGCGCATTAGTAACGCCACTTCAGCTGGTGGCCGTTGCCAATTTTCACTGGAGAAAGCAAACACAGTCACAACTTTTACGCCGACACTACGGCAGTACTCTACGATCGGATCTAACGCACTCTTGCCAGCCACATGCCCTTGGCCTTTTGCCATCCCCAACGTTTTACCATAGCGATTATTACCATCCATGATGATAGCAATATGCTGCGGTAAGATAGCCAATGCAGGCTCCGCTGTCATTGTGACAGGGGGCGTCACTAGCGAATCAGGGACAGGTGCCAAAGAGGAAGGTAGGGAGTGCTCGGTAGGAGTAGACGTAGAAGACATGGCAATAAAACTTATGACAATGAATGAAAAATCGAAGGCGGTCAGCACACATCGTACCAACCGCAGCATCTGTTTAGGACTATAGGCGACCTAAACAGGGCAACGTTAACAGCTATTTAAGCAGCCCTCTAACCAACTACCTGAACAGACAGCTATTAACGAGCCATAACTACTTATACTGCCATTAGTTCGGTTTCTTTTTTCTCAAGCTTACCATCAATCATGCTGATGTATTTATCGGTCATTTTTTGAATATCATCGCTAGCACGGCGCTCGTCATCTTCTGAGATTTCTTTTTCTTTAGCCAAGTCTTTAACATCGTTCATCATATCGCGACGGACGTTGCGGATAGAGACGCGGCTGTTCTCAGCTTCAGAACGCGCAAGCTTTTGCATATCGCGGCGAGTTTCTTCCGTCAAAGCTGGCATCGGGACGCGAATCACGTCAGCGGTCATTGGGTTTAAGCCCAAATCTGCCTCACGAATTGCTTTATCTACCGCTTGTACCATCGTGCGCTCAAACGGCTGCACTAGTAACGTGCGTGAGTCTTCAACGTTGACACTAGCAACCTGGTTTAATGGCGTGTCTGCACCATAATAATTAACCATAACGCTAGCTAACATACCAGGATGCGCTCGGCCAGTACGTACGCGGCTAAAGGCATTTTCTAAAGCTTCAATGGTTTTCTGCATACGGGCATCGCCGTCTTTTTTAATCTCATTAATCATAGGGTTTCCTTAATACTACTTATAATAAATACACGATTCATCAGGATTTTGTTAAGCATAACAGGGTTAAACTATAAACGGGAATTAATGAAAGACACGCGTGCCTTCATTTTCACCCATTAATACGTTTAATAAAGCATTAGGCTTATTCATATCAAAGACTTGTAGCGGCACATTGTGCTCACGGCATAGCGCAATGGCAGTCAAATCCATCACGCCCAACTTTTGCTCTAAGACTTCGTCAAAGGTTAAGCTGTCATATTTGTTGGCATCTTCATGCAAGCTTGGGTCTTTATCATAAACGCCATCAACTTTGGTCGCTTTAAGAATAATGCCGGCTTCGATTTCGATACCGCGCAAACAAGCCGCGGTATCAGTGGTAAAGAAAGGATTGCCTGTACCCGCTACGAAAATGCACACTTCGCCATTATTCAGATAGCGAATCGCATTGCGGCTGCTGTAGCTTTCAGTGACTTCACCAATAGGCAAAGCGGACATCAAGCGAGTCTTAACGTTACGACGCTCTAGGGCATCGCGCATCGCCAGACCATTCATCACAGTCGCTAGCATGCCCATTTGATCGCCTGTAACTCGGCCGACTAAGCCTTCTTTTTGCAATTGGCTGCCGCGGTATAAGTTACCCCCACCGACGACGATACCAACTTGTACACCCAAACCACATAAGTGGGCAATAGACAGGCTCATTTTGTCCAATACTGCTGTATCAATGCCCATGTCTTTGCCACCCGCCAGCGCTTCGCCAGACAATTTGAGCAAAATTCGTGCATAGCGGGGATCTTTATTAGACATACGAATACCTTTAAAGTGAGTAGATAGACACTAAGCTACCGACTAGCGAAAGAAATAAAAAAAGAAATAAGGCGTAAATTGCGCTAATTGTAGCAAAATATAGGGTAAAAATGCACAGCGAAACGTCAACGGCTCATTCGCTATTCGTCAGAGCCGTTAACCGCATTCACCAAGCTTAAAGTTTAGCCCGCAAAAGTAGCAAATAAATCATATTCGCTGGCTTCATCGATAGTGACCGTTAAGAACTGACCGGGTTGTACGCGAGCATCAATCTCATCGACATAAACGTGACCATCGATTTCAGGAGCATCAGCATAGCTACGGCAGATGGCAATCCCTTCTTCCTGATCAATCTCATCGACCAAGACCTGCATAGTCGTGCCGACTCTATTCTGTAATTTCTGTGCTGAAATTTCTTGCTGTAGCGCCATAAAGCGCTCATAGCGTTGTTGCTTCACAGCTTCAGGTACTGGATTAGGCAAGTCATTGGCCACCGCACCCTCTACCTCAGAATAAGTAAAGCAGCCTACGCGATCCAATTGTGCTTCTTTGAGCCAGTCTAATAAATACTCAAAGTCTGCCTCTGTCTCCCCCGGGAAACCCACTACGAAAGTTGAGCGAATCACGATCTCTGGGCAAGTTTCGCGCCACTTATGGATACGCGCTAAGGTATTTTGGCTATGCGCTGGGCGTTTCATGGCCTTTAAGACGCTAGGACTGGCGTGCTGTAAGGGAATATCCAAATACGGCAATAGCTTATTTTGTCCCATTAATTCAACGACTTTATCCACGTGCGGATACGGGTACACATAATGCAGGCGCACCCAAATACCGAGCTGGTTTAACGCTTGGCACATATCATAGAATTTCGACTTAATAGGCATGCCATTCCAAAAGCTGGTCTTATACTTAAGGTCTAGACCATATGCCGAGGTATCTTGCGAAATTACTAGCAATTCTTTTACGCCCGCTCGTTTGAGCGCCATCGCTTCATTCATGACCTCATCGATAGGGCGCGAGACCAAATCACCGCGCAAACTTGGGATGATGCAGAACGTACAGCGGTGGTTACAACCTTCAGATATTTTTAAATAAGCATAATGACCTGGGGTAAGTTTGATACCCGCTTCATTAATAAGGTCGATTTTTGGGTCATAAATAAGCTTGTCTTTTGCCGGCATAGGCATATGGTGCGAGACGGCTCTGATGACTTCATTATAGGCATGAGCGCCCGTGACAGAAAGGACAGCGGGATGCATATTACGAATCTTATCGGCATCTTTACCCAAACAACCGGTCACAATGACTTTACCGTTCTTATCTAGGGCTTCTCCGATAGCATCTAGCGACTCTTGTACGGCAGATTCAATAAAGCCGCAAGTATTCACCACGACTAAATCGGCACCATCATAGTCACCGGCGACCCGATAGCCTTCTTTAGTTAAGGCAGTAATAATACGCTCACTGTCGACTAAAGCTTTAGGACAGCCTAAAGAGACAAAACCTACTTTTGGCGCTAGCGTCTTAGTATCGTCTAAGGCACCTTCTTGCGCGCTAGCCGCACTCTGACTAATGCTGCGGTTTTGGTTATGGTTGGCTTTATGGTGATAAGGTGCGGCTTGGGCTTCAGTACTGTCATTCCCAATATTACTGAGACCGCTATAAATATTGTGTTGACTGGCCTTTGGGGTGGTACTGGCCGCTTGACCAGGACGATCAGCAGGATTAAACAAGGAGACGGCGGATTCTACGGTATGAGCCGCAGCAGCAGTGGGAGCACTGTCCTTTGTAGGCAGTGAAGTGGTATTTTGCGGCTGGGTAGAAGAAGAGGGCATGGCGGACCTTTTACGATAAGTTGGCTATAAATTGGCTGAGCGCATTGTACGTTTTTTTTGTCCAAATCACCAGTAATCCCCATGTAGTTGCACCCTACTCTAAGGTTACCAGTATAAATAGCTTTGCTGCCAAGTTAATGAAATTACGATGAATAAAAGTTATGGCAAGTTGAAATGCTTAGTTCGTTAGCTGCGGAATGCTTTTACGGGGCTAGCTGGGTATGAAAATATTTCATAGTTATCCCAATGGCACTAATAAAGACCCTAATCCTACCGTTTATCTAAAAAACTAAACTCATTAATAATAACAACTCTATAGTACCTGCACCAGAATGTTATATATTAAGCACTATAATAGTGCATCTTTGCTCAATATTGGTGTTTAAGCCATTAACAACGGCTTTTGTACGGGGTTAATACGGCTAGCTAGCCGCCAAGGCCTCATTATCTGCTAGCGAAACTGGTACTGAACTTGCACCACCTAAGATCATTACCCTACATACAAATAGTTTATTAAGCGCATTAAGCGTCTTTTATTAGGAGTTTTTTCTCTTATGGTGTCTCGTTCACCAAAGCCATTAACCCATAACAAGCCCGCCAATCACGATGTTTCTGCTAGCGATGAGGTCAATTTAGCCTTAATCGATAAGCACTTATTCACGGCTATTTTATGGACAGACGCTCATGGTCATATTGCTTGGGCCAATACCCAAGCTGAGCAGTTATTTTCCGCCAGTCAAGCTCGCCTGCGCGGTCGCAGTGTGTTTGAGCTACTGCGTCCTTATAGTAAAAACCCAGTATCTCATAATGCCTCTCCTAATAATGCATCCACTAATAATGCGCTTTCTAATAATGCACTGAGGCATAATGCGGCGACCTCCTCTACTGCAGCTCATCAAGACCAGACTCCTAATCATAACCGTCAGTCCCCTATAGCTACGAAAAACTTACCCCCTTCACAGCATAAACCACAAACGAAAGACCCGTTACCTACTCAGTTTCGTCACGCGCTCGTTTATCAGCAGCCTTTTATGGATCATGACCAGCATATTTTTGGGCTTTCGCACAGTGTATTGGTCGACTATAGCGTGACGCCTGTCGACCATGAGGGCGAAGATTACTTTTTGATTGAGCTTTGGGAAAAGAACCGCCAAAGTCGTATTAGCCAAGAGCAGCGCCAACAAGAGCAACACGCTATCGCTAGGCAGATGCTACGTGCCGTCGCTCACGAAGTAAAAAATCCGCTAGCCGGTATTCGCGGGGCTGCCCAACTGCTAAGCAAACAATTGGACAAACTGGCTATTATTGACCGCAGTATTGATAGCAAAATTAGTACCTATGCCGGCATTATCATTTCTGAGACGGACCGTCTAACCCATCTTATCGGGCAAATGCTGGGCTCTAACCGCTTGGCGAATTGGCAAAGTGTCAATATTCATGAGCCTTTAGAGCACGTCATCACCCTAACCCACAGTCAGCACCCCGATATTATTATCGAGCGCGATTATGACTTATCGTTACCGGAGCTGACCGCGGA